>OMDY01000119.1_pt1 | contig 54340 bp, 47 predicted proteins | sample 1645281 | NCBI WGS metagenome assembly OMDY01 (sample SAMEA103958145, study PRJEB25191) | human gut metagenome | biome: human-associated habitat [ENVO:00009003]; feature: intestine environment [ENVO:2100002]; material: feces | place: Germany | collected 2013/2015
CCATACTAAATAAATTTGAAGGCAAAGATACTAATTTAGAAATTTACTCCTCAGGATTTTACGTTGATCCCATTTCCAAAAGAAAAGATTATAGAGACTTCTTCCACCTCTTTAACTCCGGGAAAAAATCTCTCATTTTAATCAATGCTGCCTGCTCGTTGAAATCAGGATCACCTTTGAAGAGTTCCCTCATATGCTTCAGGCTGATATTGATCATATCCTCCATAGTGATATCCCCTGTAAAATCTCCATCTTTAAAACAATAGATGCAATACTCACTCATAGGAGTTCCGTCTTTATTTGTTGCAAAATCTTCTGCCTTTACAAGTGGCATACCACAACTCTGACAATACATTTCTTCCATAGTAAAACTATTATTCTTTTAATTTATCACTATATAATTACCCTATATTCTTGCGGACATTTATCAGCCAATTCACACCAAACTTATCAGTAAACATTCCAAAATAATCCCCCCAATGTGCTTCACTCATAGGCATCGTTACACGTCCCTCTGTTGACAACCCGGCAAACAATCGATCTGCCTCTCCTCTACTATCAGCTTCTATATAAAGAGAGAAATTATTACCGAATACAGTATTTTGCGCCATATAGCCGCAAACATCCGCTCCCATCAAAACAGTCTCTTCAGCAATAGGCAAACAGATATTCTCTATTTTATTTTTTTCATCCTCAGAAATCGGAGGCATCCCATTCTGCGGAGGAATATCCCCATATCTGCCTATAAAAGTAAAATCTATACCAAAAGCTGATTTATAAAAATTGAATGCCTCTTCGCAATTGCCATTAAAGAGAAGGTAAAAATTGATTTTTGCCATTTAGTTACGCTTTTAAGTATTAAGTCTATAAAGATTTATATGACATTTATCGTCATGTTACAAATATAAGGTTTTCTTTCTGATCCACAAGAATTACACTTCTGCAAATTACAGTTAAACAAGTATTTATCACTAAATCGGATAAATTCAGAAAGCAAATCAGAAAGGTAAAAAATACCAAAGATAAACCTCCGAAAATATTTTTCTCAAACAACACAAAATCACGAAAAAAAGCAGTAGATTTGCGCCATTACAAAGTAGCAACATATTATGCGACATTTACTAACTGCTATATTTATACTTATCAATTCGACAGTGCTTGCCTCAAACCAAACACAGGCAGCAGATAGCCTCCTAGGTGTTTTAAAAAACACCCAGTCTTCCGAGAAAAGAATTCAAATATACAGAAATCTGGCAGACCTCTATCAGGAAAATCCTGAAGCCCATCTTTATCTATTAAAGATGTACCAGGAAGCAGCCACAATCGATGACAGAAAAAATATGCTGAATGCACTCGACGATATTCTTATCGCCGGAATCAGCGAATACAATAAAGATACAATAGCCAAATACACCGAATATTTTAAAAAGATAGCGACCGAGGATGAACTCAAAAGTTTATTACCTTTTTATCATATGCGAACTTTTGACTCACGATGCTACTCCGGAGAGAGAACGGAAGCTATCAAAGAAGAATTAGATTCCAAGAATGTAGAGACAGATAAAGAAGACAATGTATACAAACAAATAGCATCAGCCTATAATATGGGAACGAGTTTCTATATGAGTGATCAATTCAAAAAGGCAATACCTTATTTGGATAAAGCCATGCAACTTGCAGAAACACTCCCGGAAAAAGAAAAATACATCTACAAAAAATTCATTACCTGGAGAGTATGTTTTACATACGCCCAAGCAGGTAAGAACAAAGAAGCTGTGAAAATCATGGAGCAGCTTATTAATATGGTAGAGCAAAAATACAAAAATGATTACCAAAAACAGCGTCCTTTCTATAATATAGATTTATATCTCCTTCAGTACTATTCATTTATGATTAGCAGTTTGCCATATCTGACATTAGAACAAGAAAAATATTACTGGAAGCGCATTCAGGAAATTGGTAAGGGTCTGACTAATGATCTGGATAAATACAATTATTATCTTTGTGCCAACAACTATTATTCCAATAACCGTACCGAAAGAGATTTTCGCAAGGCAATAGCAGCCAATGACAGTCTGATTAAATTTGCAGAAACATTAGCACCACAGAATCTGCCCGGATTATACAACATCAATTCCATGACTTATGAAGCAATCAAAGATTATCAGAATGCTCTGAAATATTTGAAGATTTCACATCTGATTCAGGATTCATTAAGCACAGAAGCTACACATAAGCAGCTCAATGAATTACAAGTAAAGTATGATCTGAATACTCTCAATAATGAAAAGACTATGCTGGAGATAAAAAATAAGAAAACGATGCTCATTTCTCTCAGCATTTTATTAATAATCGTAGTACTTATCTGCACCTATTTATATTTTTCCTGGAAGAAGGAGAAAAGGATGAAAATGGAATTAAAAGCCTTGCATCTCAAAGCACAGGAAAGCGAAAAGATGAAACAATCATTTATCAACTCAATCTGCCATGAGATACGTACTCCACTCAACGCTATCGTCGGATTCTCCGATCTGATCATGAATGAAGAAATCGATGCGGAGATGCGCAAAGAGTTTCCACCGGAAATTCAAAAGAATACTGTATTACTAACAAGTCTTATCAACAGTATGCTGGAAGTTGCTAATCTGGATGTTTCCGAAGAAAAACTTCCCTGTCAGCCTACAGATCTGAAAAGTATTTGTGTACATGAAATGAAGCAACTCAAGAAAAAGGAGGGCATAGAATATAAGCTGAAGATTACAGAAGAAAGTATGATTATTCCAAGCAATGCCCAATACCTAACCCAAGTAATCGAACACTTGCTGAGTAATGCTAATAAATTCACAGAAAAAGGTCAGATCACTTTAGGATATGGAGTGGATAAATCCAAAGAGAAAATCCTGATATATGTCACCGATACCGGTTGCGGTATTCCTCAGGAGAAACATGAAGAAGTATTCAACCGCTTCTCCAAACTTGACACTTTTGTTCCCGGTAATGGACTGGGATTATATCTCTGCCGGCTCATCACAAAACGACTTGCCGGAGAGATAAAAATAGATCCTGCATATAAGGAAGGAATACGAATGATCGTCACTTTACCAATAAAATAAAGGTATCGGCTATATTACTTTATTCCCCTTACTAATACCGCTTATCTTCAGGTAAGCGCAAGATTGAACACCTAATAGAATCACAAACAAATACTCAGCCGTCAAATAGACCGGTAAAGTCGTTGTGAAACAATAACTCAATAGATACAAATAAGCCAGATAGACGACAATAGTGGAAATCTGAAAGATAAATGCAATCCGGGTATTACCTGTACCTGTTACTGCATTCATAAAAACATAACCAGGCAAAGCAAATGTGTAATTCAGCAACATCACGATAAACGGATACTGAGCAAGTTCTATTAATTCTGCATTATCCGTATAAAATCCGATAATCTGTTGATTAAATAACATAGCAATAATTATCAAAGGAAGACCGATTGCATATCCCAATCTGAGAATTTTACCACAAAGCCGGAACATACTTCTCCCCTCACCCGCACCTATCAGATTACTGACCAGTGAACCGGTAGTAGCCGCAAACGAATTGACTATTACAAAAAAAACGGTAGAAACACTTCTTATAATATTCGACACTGCCAGTTGTTTTTCTCCCAATCGCTCGATAGCCACGAAGAATAAAAACCACGGAGCAACACTAATGAAAGCATGCATCATACTCCATACGGATAAGTGAAAAAGTGAATTTAGCAATTTCCTATCATAAACAGGTTTTAACCCTAAATTCTCCTTATCCATTTTCAGAAAAGTATAGATAACCAGAATTAATAAAGAACCGGCTTCAGCCAGTGAAGAAGCCATTGCTGCCCCGGATATACCCAGATTGAGACTGAAAATAAACAAGTAATTACAAGGGATATTGATAAGAACCGCCATTATAGCCGCCCACGACAAAACTCTCGTTTTCGTAATTCCCACGAAGAAAGAGCGGAATGCCAGAAATGGAAAAGAGAATAGCAGACCGAAACATCTCCATGTCAGATAATCAACCGCAGCATTATAAATCTCCGGTGAACGGATGAAATATCTCAGGATAACAGGTGACAGTATATAGGACGCAAGACTTAAAAACATAGCCAGTCCACTTAGGAACAATAATCCCTGGAAGAAAGTCCTGCCTGTTTCTTCGTATCTTTGTTCCCCGTTTCTGCGGGCAATCATAACCTGTAAACCCAAACTAAAGCCAAAACCGAGCATATAAATGGCCAGATAATAAACACTTGCAAGCGCAGAAGCACCTAACTCCACTTCGCCTACATGTCCCAGAAAAATAGCATCAGTAATATTGATTAATTGCTCCATCAGGATGCTCATCATCACAGGAAAGTTGATGAGCCATATTTGCTTATACGTATAATTCATTGTTCAACTAAAATAAACGTATGCTACACAACTATACACATAGCTGCGTGGCACTCGATGTAAATAATCAGATAGGAAAACTCTGTGACGAATTACAAAAATCCGTCAGGATAGCCGAATAGCTTTTATTGGAAAGTACTATTCGTGGAGCGTAGCTATATACAGAGTTGATGTTTCATGAGTTGAACAATCGTTTTATGTGAATTCTACACAGCAAATGTAGGAAAAATAATAAAAAAGCAAGTGATCTTACCCGGATAAATCAACGGTTATTATATTTTTGCGTGAAATTACTCCACTGCATGAAATCAACTGAAATCACAAGAGAAGAAATGTGGGCAAAGCAACATTTGTCTGCAAATGAAATCGACTATGCCATTTGGGAACAGGATAAAGTTGTGCTACAACAGATGTCCCAAATCAGCAGAAGTTGCTCATTTGTAGTTGATGTTTATAAATACAGATATGCTTTCGCATCTTCTAACTTTGCAGATATACTGGGATATGACAGCCGGAAAATAGCTACTCTGGAGAAGCAGGGAGATTATTTGGAATCACGCTTTCATCCGGACGATTTCGCCCGACTGGAGCAATTGCAGATTAACCTTAGCAAGTTCATCTATAGCCTGCCTCACGAACAAAGAAATGATTATTGTAATATATATAGTTTCCGGCTGATGAATGCCAAACAACAGTACATACGGGTAATCAGCCGACAACAGGTTTTAGAACAAAGCCACAACGGAAAAGCATGGCTGATACTTGGAAATATAGAGATTGCGCCCAATCAGACAGAAACCGATCAGGTGGAATGCACTGTATTGAATCTCAAAAATGGAGAAATGTTCTCGCCTACTTTAGTATCTATTCCACGGATTCATCTGACACAGCGTGAACTGGAGATTTTACAGCTTATTCAAAAAGGATTATTAAGTAAAGAAATAGCTCACAATCTCTGCATTAGTATTCATACGGTCAATATTCACCGGCAAAACCTATTGCACAAATTAGGGGTACAGAATTCTATCGAAGCTATCAATGCAGGATTAAAGTCAGGAATACTAAGCTAACCGCTCTGCGAAAGAAATATGCAAGTTACGGCATCCAGTCCATAATTCCCGTAACCGGATGCAGACTTCTCCATTCCATAAAGTCCTCATAACTGCGTATGCCATCCCGGATAACAGCTTTATAATACTCTATTCCCATAATCTTTTCCGACTCGGGCGTATCATATTTCAATTTTAAAATGGCATACCTTGTTTCATCGGTCAAAACAGCGGAAAGCCGTTCGGCAAACTTCTCAAAATAGCCATCATACCGGGAACCTTCCAAAATATGGATCATATCTATCTGCCAGAGCGCATTATCTGCATCCCGATACCAAGCATGCCACTCCACACATGCTTCCTCTGTATCCAGCAGATTCTTATGCTCCATCTTCATGAAAGACTTGTTTTCCGTAAACTTCACCATTGCCTGAAAGCTATCACACAGACTAAATTGTGAGGTATAAATATGAAAATCAATGTCAAGATGCTTCATCAGCAATCCTGTACTCAAAGAACCTACTAAATTTACTCTGGCACCTATACTTTCCCAAATAGGGATGATCTTTGTGTCTTCTATAATTTTCCGGGCTTTCTGTTGATTCCGTCTGGCAAGATCAAGAATATCCATTGTTGTTCTTTTGTAATGACGTGCAAATGTAGAAAAAAGGACGGATATATAGCTATAAATAACTATTTAATAACCTGATAATTCGGACTAACTTTGCCACCCTTTCCAAACTTCCCAGATAAAAAATTAAAAGAGTTATGACATTCAATCTATCAGAACAACAGGAAAAAAAGTACTTGCAACAGGTCATCGGCATCATTAACGATACGATTCAGAACACCGATACATCAGTCAAAGAACATGTAGAAACCTTACAGGAATACAAAGATTATATCTGGTCAAACAAAGATATCGATCCGCATGAAATCCGATCCATGCGCGAAAGCATCCTCAATCATTTCGCACTGGGTGAAAGCGTAATTGACAAACGCAGGCGGTTGGGCAAAATATTGGATATCCCCTATTTCGGACGGATAGATTTCGAGGAAAAGAAAAACGGCAGTAGTGTTTTACCTATTTATATAGGCATACATACGTTCTATGATTCACAAAGTAAGACGAACCTGATATACGATTGGCGGGCTCCCATTTCCGGTATGTTCTACGATTACGAACTGGGGAAAGCGGTTTATACCTCCCCTACCGGTGAAATCAGCGGAGATATTTCACTTAAACGCCAATACCGCATCCGTAAAGGCAAAATGGAATATATGATAGAAAGCTCGCTGACTGTACATGATGAAATTCTTCAGAAGGAACTCAGCAGCAATGCCGATGATAAAATGAAGAATATTGTCAGCACTATCCAGCGGGAACAGAACCGGATCATTCGCAATGAAGAAGCCCACGTGCTCATTATCCAGGGAGTTGCCGGATCGGGCAAGACATCCATTGCCTTACACCGCATCGCCTACCTGCTCTATACGTTGAAAGGGAATATTTCCTCAAAAGATATACTTATTATTTCACCCAATAAAGTTTTCGGTGATTATATCTCGAACGTACTTCCCGAGCTTGGCGAAGAAAGTGTGCCCGAAACCAGTATGGAGCAGATTCTTTCGGGAGTTCTTGAAAACAAATACAAATACCAGAACTTCTTTGAACAGGTAACGGAATTACTCGAAAAAACGTCCTTGGACTTCATTGAACGGATCAAATACAAATCTTCCTTCGAGTTTATTTCACAGCTCGATAAGTTCATCCTCTATATGGAAAACAACTACTTCAAAGCAGCAGAAGTAAAACTCACCAGGCACATCACAATTCCCGCCGAATATATTGAAGAGCAATTCAGGCGCTTCAACCGTTACCCCATGCGCCAGCGTTCTGAAGCTATGACGGATTATATCCTGGAAATGATGAAGGTGCAATACTACTTTACAATTACCACTTCAGAGAAAAATCTGTTGAAGAAAGAAATAAAGAAGATGTTTGCAGGTAACAACGATCTTCAGATTTATAAAGAGTTTTTCGTATGGGTAGGTAAACCCGAACTATTCAAATTACGCAAGAACCGGATGTTGGAATACCCTGACTTGGCACCTTTGGCATACCTGCATCTGGCTTTAGACGGAAATATTGCTTCGTCCGGTGTCAAACATCTTTTGATAGACGAAATGCAGGATTATTCTCCTATCCAATACAAAGTAATTCAGAAACTTTACCCCTGCCGGAAGACTATTCTCGGAGATGCATCACAATCTGTCAACCCTTATGGTTCGTCAACAGCCGATATGATTCGGAAAGCATTCACTATAGGCGAAATAATGAAACTATGCAAAAGTTACCGCTCTACGTTTGAAATCACGGATTTCTCGCAAAAGATTCAGACCAATCATGAATTAGAACCTATCATACGTCATGGTGAACCTCCTGCAATCCTACGGTTTGAAGATGTAAAACAGGAAATACTGGGTATTTTCAGTATAATTTCTTCTTTTAAAAAGTCCGGTTATACGTCACTCGGGATAGTATGCAAAACCGAAACACAGGCAAGAGAGCTATCAGAAAGCCTCCGGGTGCATACCGGTGATATCCATTTCCTGTCCAATCAAAGTTCTGCTTTTATGAAAGGTATTATCGTTACCTCATCTCACATGGCAAAAGGGTTGGAATTTGACGAAGTAATCGTTCCCTATGTCAACGACAAGAATTACAACTCAGCCATTGACAAAAGTATGCTCTATGTAGCTGTAACAAGGGCTATGCATAGACTGACACTAACCTACAACGGACGACCAAGTGAATTTATTCCTGCCTCGTCAGATCAGAATTTTTAGTTCTCCGGTTATGGAATCAATAATAAACCCGTTTATCTTAATATCCGATGGGATAAGCGGGTGTTTCCTGATTAACTCCACGGAACTTTTAATCGCTTCCTCCACACTGTCAAATCCATTCAACCAGGACTCAACATCCAGACCGCAGAATTTCAGCATATCAATGTTCTTATCTGCAATGCCTCTTTCCTTCATGTGTGCAAGCACTCTTTTGCTATTCAGGCTTTGCGCACCACAATCGGTATGCCCGATCACCATCACCTGTTCCACGCCAAGTTCATAAATGGCTATCAGCAGACTTCTCACCGCACTACCAAACGGATGGGATATGACACCTCCCGCATTCTTTATCATCTTTACGTCACCGTTCTTTAGTCCGAGCGCGGCAGGTATCAGTTCAAGCAAACGGGTATCCATACAGGAAATGATGGCAATCTTCTTGTCTGGGTATTTATTAGTGAGGTATTTCTCATATCCTCTGTTCTGCACGAACTCCTTATTGAATTTCAGAATATCTTCAAGCATAGCAGTCTTACTTTTAAAATCGACGACAAATTTATGGAAAAAAAGAATAGGATGTCATTCCAATAAAGCTAAAGTTTATTGATATCACATCCTCGCTAACACCGGCAAAAACCTATTACCACCTGCCGAATGACCCTCTGTTCTGTTTCAGCAGACCGGACGAAGTGTTTCAAGCAATGGAACCTCCAGTTTCAAGCAATGAAACCGATAGTTTCAAGTAATGAAACAAGCAGTTCCAAGTAATGAAACTGACAGTTTCACACCGAGAAACCAATCATTCGGTAAGGGATTCCAGTTTCTTTCCAGAATCTCCCTTTACCTTTGCAATATCAGAATAAACCAAAGTATTAATTATTAAAAATAGAAGAATATGAAAAAGTTAGTTTTATTATTAGTATGTATGTTCACAATGCACACAATGGTAATGGCAGATAATGACAAACCGATCCAAGTAAATCAACTCCCTGCAAAGGCTCAAACTTTCCTCAATACCTACTTTAAAGATCATAAAGTGGCATTAGCAAAACAGGAAACAGAATTATTCTATAAAAGCTACGATGTGGTCTTCACTAATGGAGAAAAAGTAGAATTCGATAAGGCGGGAGAATGGACAGAAGTTAAATGCCAGCAAAGTGAAGTCCCTGCACAGATCATCCCGGAAGCAATCCGTACTTATGTAAAGACAAACTATCCGGACGTTAAAATCTTACAGATTGAACGGGATAAAAAAGAATATGAAGTAAAGCTGTCTAATCGTTGGGAAATCAAGTTCGACTCTAAGATGAGAGTAATTGACATTGATGACTAAAATAAAAAAACAGTAAATCATCGAATAGGAGGAAGCGGTGTTTCCTCCTATTCGATGATTTACTGTTTTTTTATTTTAAGTTCCCGACCCGTTTAATGTTACTTCCGATAGAAATCAAATGCAATGGCACAATGTTTTGTCATAAAGCCACACCGCTCCAGCGTCCTGCGTGAAGCAACATTATCAGCCGCACACCCTGCAATAGGAGTATATCCCGCTTTTAAGCATGATTCTTTAAGATGTGAAATAATCATTGTTGCATACCCCTGCCTGCGGAATGCCGGATTTACCCACATTCCTACATCAAAGATATCTTTTCCCGGAAGTACCCGAATAAGATAGCCGCATCCCAAAAGTGCTCCATCCTTTTCATACATTAGTATCATCCGGTGCGAAACGGTATAATTTAACTCTTCGGGAGATTCATATAAATCACTGTCGTGAGTAAGCAATAACGGAATATCAATCTCTTTCGCCTTACGAACGGTTACCCTGTCCTGCAAAGGCATCACTATCTCATCAGTGAAGAAACGGAATAGATAGCCACCTATTTCACTGGATTGACAATATGCATGGCAGCAAGCCATAAACAAATCATCAAACGACTTGCAGAAAGCACTCTTAATCTGAAATTCTTTCAATACTCTTCCGAATATTTCTTCTTTTCGTGAAAGCAGTTCATCAGACAGATAGAATTCAATCAGCTCTCCTTCTTCCGACTGAATGAAATACCCCACTCTTTCTTCATCCTGTTCGATACAGAAACAAGTGCCTTTTGCAACAAGCCACTCGCAGTGTAACTCCTGGGGGTAACGCAAAGAATCCAGATATTGATTTCTCAGATTCAGAAGTGATGCCAATGGTACAGCTCTAAATTCAATCATAATTCCGTTTTTGCTAAAGATACGAAAGTTTTCCGGATACGAAAAATTACTTTACTAAACTGATGTATTCCCCATATCCTTCAGCCTGCATCTTTTCTTTAGGAATGAATCTCAACGAAGCACTGTTGATGCAATAACGCAAACCACCTTTATCTGCCGGACCATCAGTGAAGACATGTCCTAAATGGGCATCACCCGTAACACTTCGAACCTCTGTGCGTACCATACCATGAGAAGTGTCCATCTTCTCATGAATAAGTTTACGGTCAATCGGTTTTGAGAAACTGGGCCAGCCACAGCCGGAATCAAACTTATCAGTTGAAACGAACAAAGGCTCACCCGTGGTGATATCTACATAAATACCGGGACGGTGTTCATTCCAATAATCATTATGAAAAGCCGGCTCGGTTGCATTCTTTTGAGTCACGGCATATTGCTCCGGGGTGAGTTTAGAACGCAACACCGTATCATCCGGTTTACTATAAACAGATTTTTTCGGCATTTTAGCCTTACGCGCCAAGTCAAATAGTTCAGGATGGATATGACAATATCCGCCCGGATTCTTATCCAGATAATCCTGGTGATAGTCTTCCGCGGGATAGAAATTCTTCAAAGGCTTTATTTCTACTGCCAGCGGACGGGAGTAAGCTGCTGCCAGACGGTGCACAGTTTCTTGAATAACCGCTAAATCAGCCGGGTCAGTATAATAAATACCCGTACGATATTGGGTACCCTTGTCATTACCCTGCCTGTTTACGCTAGTAGGGTCGATGGTTTTGAAATAAAGATCTATGAGAAAAGGCAGGTCCACTTTGAGGGGATCATACTGCACTTTCACGGTTTCTGCAAAGTCCGTAGTTCCGGTACATACTTGTTTATAAGTCGGATTGGCAATATTGCCGTTTGCATAGCCGACTTGCGTAGTTTCTACGCCATCAATTAGTTTCAGGAAATGCTCGGTTCCCCAGAAACAGCCTCCTGCCAGATAAATTTCCTTGGTTGATTCCATATCTTTTTTCCTTTCTGCCTGCCCTGCCTGATTATTGGCACAAGCCAGACAACTTATTAACAATACAAATATAAGTTGTTTCATATCTTCAGCTCTCCAACAAATCTTATGCTATTGATATATGAATATATAACAATCAAACCGATAGGATAGTTGAACACAAGAGACTACAATATAGCGCTGCCTGTATTCTCTTCTATAAAAGAGGTGCGATCCGGCTCATAGTTTATCTCCGCCTTCCGGGCCTGCGAGTGCTGAAATTGTCGGGCTACTTTAAACTCCTTCCCTTCTTTCAATAAATAAGAACCTGTCTGCTTAAACCAGAAGCCCACATTAGCTTCTATACATTGACGACGAATCTCCAAAACCCAGTCATAATCGCATACACGCGCCTCCCGTCCAGATTCTCCTCCGACTACAACCTGCTCAACCCACTCACCTAACTCTCCCCTGAAATCTATCCGGCTGAGAAGCGGTTCGCAAATAATAATTTTATGCTTTATGGGAGCTGCCTTATAAATAGGCAGGCGATAGTCAATCCGATCCTGATTCTCCATCGTACAACAGATTGTTACATTATCATATCCTTCTCCCCAATCTGAGGGTAAACAATCCTTCAGTCGGTCAATACGCTTAGTGATAAACAGAAAGTGAAGATCTTGTCTCAACCGCATCATCTCCCATGCTTCAGGACGCCATTCATCAGCATCTTCCACCAGAAAATCAGAAGTGAAACATGTATAGACCAGATTACCGGAAGGTATCTTGAATGTTTTGTTTTTCTTTTGCTGCACAGGCAGATTGAACTTCTCTGTCTTTGCCACAACGGAACTATCCTTACCATATTTACCATCTGTACGATAAACATAGCAATGCTGACAGCCTGTACTAAACTTATGACAGCCATGCCAGGGATTCCACATCGAAGTCTTTACACCTATTCGCAGCATATGTTCATTGTCTCCATAACTCTATGTCTTTATTGTTGCTTTCACAAAGTTATGCATTGCCCTTATTCCAGGCAGTATTCGAGTTCTTTTTTATGGAACTTTTACATGCGCTTATGAAAAGAAGCATGAAAAAGAAAAAGGGACTCTGCAACATTTATGTCGACAGAGTCCCTTTTTCTATATTGCCAATAAACTAATTCATTGTCGCCGGTGTCTTCAGCTTCACATCTGCCCAATCAGACCATGTAGGAGAAACCATATACTGAGGTTCCTGCATCTTGCCAATCAAAGCAGTAGCTTTCTTCACCTCTGCATTGGTCTTTTCAAACAGTTCTTTCATGGTTAAATCTCCCTTTGCATCCTTGATACATTTAACCAGGAAGTAAGTATAATATCCCTGCTTCTTATCATGATAAACACTGGAAGTCTGGTCACCGCTACTGGATGAGAAACTCAAGGTATGTCCCTGTGGCAAACCCACCTTCGGTACTACACGCACCCCTTTTGGGGCCAGCAACGGAGCAGCACTCTTATAGCCACCACTAAAGCAAGCATCCAGGAAAACATAAGCTCCCTTGATAGGATAAGTTGCCAGACGCTTATATAAATCCGCCAGAGAAATACCCAGACGAATGTTCTTACCCGTAATATCTACCGGCAGCAGATAAGGTTCTTTCGTTGCCTCATCATTATTACCATGACCGGAATAATAGAATATCAATTCCGCTTCAGGATCAGTACTTGCCATATTCACCAACCAGTCAAGCTGTTCGTGCATCATACCAGCCGTAGCATTCGGAACAACTTTCAGTTGTCCATCAGGTACACCAAATGTACGTACACAATATTCACGGAATACCATAGCATCATTCACGGCATAAGGCACATTAATCTCTGCATTGGCACCGGTTATGCTATAATCTTCGTTACCAATGATCAATGCATAACGGTGACGATTCACAGCACCCACAGGAATATCTTGCAGCAACTCAGTATTGAGTCCTAAACTAACATTCTTAAGATCAACCGCCTTACGGACAGCTCCGTCAATCTTGATTGTGCTGGATGCCGTTAAGTATTCACCCACCTTCACCTTATAGGCTTCACTCAGATAAGAAGAACGGGAATCTTCACTCACGCTTACCATCACAGCGATTGAATCACCATCGAAACGCTTGTTCACCAGGAAACCATAATCCAGTGTTGCTACATCACCCGGAGCAATACTATCAATCGTCATTTCAGGTACATCAGTTGTAAACACATTATTCGGCAACTTGAAGTTCAATTTCACATTACGTGCAGTCTTCGAACCGAAATTCTGCAAAGCAAGCGTCAGCTTACCATTCTTACCTAAAGTGATAGAAGAACCTTCGGAAGCAAAGAACTGATGATCCGCCACACGCAGGCGCGGCATAGCATATTCCTGTGTATTAACAATCAATTCCGACGGATCAGCATCAAAACCATTCGCTTCAAATGCATAGATATTAATCTTGGCCAGCGCTGACGGCATTTCTTTCTTTACCAGATAACGGAAAGTGTATTGCTTCGATGTTCCTGCGGGAATATTACCACCATCCAACTCACGGGGACCGTCGAAATATTCATCATATCCCTGTTGTTCGGAAAGACGGAGGCGGATGTTATAAGCATCCCCCTGTCCCTTATTCTCAACAGAAAATTGAACAGCAAAACTTTCACCGGCATCTATTACCTTATTATTATTACCATCAATAAAACTATCCACATGGATGACCAACATAGCAGGTTCCACCGGCACAGGAGCAGATTCCTGTTGCTGTGCCACCCCTTCAGTCTTCTTCAATGCCTCATTATAGGCCAGCAAACGGGATGGGAAAGAAGTATATGAAGCACCGTCAGTAATAATTTTCATCAAGACTTCATACTCAGATTTCATATCCATATACTGATATACACCCGCCAACCCCTGCATATACATTTTAGATGAAGGTTCTTTTTCCAGAATTTTCAGGAACAGGTCTTTAGCATCCAGCAGATAACCGGAAGCACGCTGACGTACCAACGCATATTCGGTATCATTAGCAATAGTAGCACCGTTATTCACAATTTCAGTAGCTACATTGAAATTAACACGTGCCAATCCGGTGAGCAACTCAAAACTATCGGGATGGAGAGCATACAAACGTTTGTAGATATCAAGCGCTTCCTGATTCTTTCCCTGACGTTCCAGAATACGTGCCTTGATGGGCAATACCTTATCATTATTGGGATCAACTTCAAGAATACGATCGATGGCCGACAGTAACTTCGGCATATTGTTCGTGGCAATATGCACATTCACCAGATTATAAAGGAAATCAAGCGAAACAGGATACTTGGCTATGGCTTCCTCCAAAACACGTTCCTGTTCAGAATAATTCTTCTGCGACTGATAAATCATATTCATATATACATAGCAGTCTTTCTGCTGTGTATCCGTTCCCGTGCTTAAATACTCCTGGAAATACTTCAACGCCTGCGAATACTTTTGGAGATTGTAGGCAGATACCGCCGCATAATATACTACAGAAGCATAGCGGTTATCCTTGGGAAGCAACTCGCTCTGAAAAATCTTCAGCCGGGGCATCTCAATATAAGCTGCCGCAAAATCCAGCGCCTTAGAGGGTTGCTTCTGTTCGGAATAATACACTGCACCATTCAACAGATAAGGATACATAGCACGCAAACGATTCTTGGCGCCACTCAAATACTGACCGTTATCCGGTGCTTCCACAACTTTCATGAAATTCTCGTAACTGTCCAGCAAATAGCTATACATACCCGTCACGTTCGTTCCTTTATCGCGCTCACTTTCAAAAAGCACATATTGTTGGTTAGCACGCTTAGAAGCAGCAGCGGCATCCTGTGCCACTACTCTCCCATATGCTCCCAACATTAAAATGATTGTCAGTACTAAAAAATTCTTCATATTTATTTATTAGCTCCTCACTAAATTATTTTGCAGGAAAAGCATCCATGATTACAAACTCTACGTTAATCTTACGGAATTCACCACCGCGTTCTTTGGCTACTTCCACATGATATTCATATTCGTTCTTGGTGTTATCCAGTGTGGTTACATTCTTTTCTATATAATTCTTCACACCTGCCGCACGCATCAAAGCCAACTGTTCATTAGCAGTAATGCCCGAAGCCTTTGTTACGGTAATATTATCAAGATTACCATCCTTATAATAAGGTTCATCGATAAATTCGCCATATTGTCCGTTATAGGCAATGCGTCCACGAATAGGACTTGCATCGGCAGAACCGGTAACAATGACCTTCACTTGTTTACCTTCAGACAGATACTTGGAAAAATCGCCTTCAAAAGCATTCTTGATTATCTTCATCAGAGACATTGCGGCATTGGAACGTTCAATATCATAACCACCTGACGGGAAGTCCTCCTTTGCAGAAAACTCTTTATTGATCACCTCATACTGGTAGCCCACTTTGTAGTTCAGAATCTTATTACCATTAGCATCCACACCCGGAATTACTTCTGTCCTCACATCAATCTGTGTATTTTCCGTAATCAGCTTATCCTGCTTCTTTTCTTCGATTACAGCTTCTTTGATCTCCTTCAGCTGAATTTCTTCACGACTTGCCTGCTGCATAATTTCCAGCGGAACAAAGTTTTCATCTGCTTCCAGTGCGGTCAACTTGGTGCGACCGATATTATCATAAATATAGACCTTATTTGTAGTCTCATTACGCACTTCTACATAAGCCAACTCAAATTCGTCCTTATCATTCAATACATAAACCGCATTATCAAATTTCAGGTTCTTACCATCCTTAAAGTCGCCTACTTCATTTGAAGGCACTTCCAAAGCAATCGCGGGCAATGCATTAAATCCGATGTTCAGCATATTCTTGGAAGCGTCATATTCTCCCACGAAAGGATTATCAATAGAGATGCGGTCGCCTGCCAACTCCGTTGCCACTTCCTGAGCAAACAATTGTTGTTGCTTCAGGCGAGTCTCGTCATTCACACGGATAGCATAATCTTCCATGGACTCACCCTGCATCATCTTCACCCACTCGTTCATCTTAGCATCCACTTCCTTACTCATCAATTTACCAAAGAAAGGATTCAAACCATTAGCATCCCAGAACACAAGTCCTTTGGCGCGATTGGAAAGCATGAATACATCGCTCGTTTGCTTGTTTACAAAGAAGCGACTACCCGTCACACCACCCGGATTTTCATCCAATGTCTGTTCAGGCACACTGTTTTTCAAGTTCATGATGACAATAGCGTTACCATCTTTAACCACACTGATATATTTGCCATCCGGATGAAAGGACGGAGAAGTCAGTGTTCCACCTATCTTATCAAAGATATCCACCTTATCCCATGTCTTTGTGTCGAAAATAGTCAGACGCTTGTCTGCCGTCACAACAGCCATTTGAGAAGCATCGGCAGAAAAGACCAATTCAGTTACTTCGGCAGGCATCGGAAGAGAAGTACGCAGTTCTTTTGTCTGGAAATTCCAGATATCGATATTCTTACCGGTTCCGGCAGCAATAAAATAGTTGTTGGGACTCATAGTAATAGCCGTTGCGACAGCTTTTCCCTGAATATAAGCCTGAGGCAAATATGCTTTTGTGTCGTAAACTATGATTTCTCCTAAAGAATTGGAAACCAAAAAATTGCGTGCATCAGCACCATAGCACATGGCAACAGGGACAATGTCTCCCTTTGATGCATCTTTCATCAACTCAGCGCCTACAGGTCCGGGCACAAAGAAATTCAGATTCTTCCTGCCCTTCAGTTCCTTGCTCTTACGCTGCTCTTTCAGTTCAAAAAGTTTTTTGTTCCGGTCACGGAAAGAATAAATACTAACAGGTTTCTTCCCCCGCATCAAAGCCAATGAGCTACCCGTAGGGTTAAAGGCTATTTTATCAACATCTCTCAGATCGACAATAGGGATATCGCGAATCGTAAGCAAAGAACCATCCGACAGGAAAGCTGTACAAAACGTTGTATTGTCAAATGCCGAAATACGTTTCGCTGAAGGAAAACTCCTTTTCACCTGTACCTGCGCCATTGCCTGACTGCCAAAGAAAGCAGCCACAATACAAAATGCAATACCCTTGACCGGGCGGAACCACATTCTCATTTCATCCATATCTTTAATGTTTATAATAGTTTATGTTTCATACTATTTGCAAATATAAACATTAAATTCCTATCAAGCGGTCAACAAATTCCTGTTTTTTTTGTTTAAGGAGGCTTTTAACAGGATAAACAGGTAAAAAACAAGATTAAGAGGATCAAAAAGATAACTATGCGGAATATTTATTTGTCACGGAAATCAGTGACAAATATTAAGAATGTTTCAATCCCATCTTTTCAGCACGCTGCAACATAAAAGTGCGTGCAGCCTCGTATTCATTGGGTATCACTCCATCCAAAATAGCATCTTTAATGGCGCTTTTCAGAGTTCCTACTTGCTGGCAGGGTTCCAGATTGAAAGTTTTCATGATTTCTTCTCCACTGATAGGTGGCTGGAAATTGCGAACGCGGTCGCGCTCTTCAAGATCCTTCAGTTTCTGACGCACCAGTTGGAAATTATTAAGAAAACGTTGTTTGCGCTCCATATTCTTGGACGTGATATCAGCTTCACACAATGTCATCAGATCATCAATATCATCTCCGGCTTCAAAGAGAAGACGACGTACTGCAGAGTCGGTTACCACATCATCAGCAATGACAATAGGACGCATGTGCAAACTTACCAGCTTCTGTACATACTTCATTTTTTCATTCATCGGCAATTTCATTCTCCGAAAAATCTCCGGTACCATCTTCTCACCAATGAAATTATGATTGTGGAATGTCCAGCCTGCACGAGGTTCCCAACGTTTGGTAACAGGTTTTGCTATGTCATGCAACAGGGCAGCCCAGCGCAACCAAAGATTATCGGTTTTGCGACTGATATTATCAAGTACTTCCAAAGTATGATAGAAGTTGTCCTTATGAGCCCGTCCGTTGCGGGTTTCCACACCTTGCAATGCAGCAAGTTCCGGAAAAATCAGCGGCAACAGTCCGGAACGATCCAAATCAATAAAGCCTTTGGAAGGAACTGGAGAGAGCAATATCTTATTTAGTTCCTCCGCAATACGTTCCTTAGAGATAATAGAAATACGTTCACAATTGCGACACAAAGACTCGAACGTAGCATCATCAATATAGAAATTCAATTGGGTAGCAAAACGGATGCAACGCATCATACGCAACGGATCATCACTGAATGTGATATCCGGATCAAGCGGCGTACGGATAGTCTTTTCTTTTAAATCCTCTATGCCACCAAAAGGATCTACCAATTCCCCGAAACGGCTTTGGTTCAAACAGACAGCCAGTGCATTAATAGTAAAATCACGACGATTCTGATCATCTTCCAACGTACCATCTTCAACAATAGGTTTACGCGAATCACGTTGATATGATTCCTTACGCGCACCTACAAACTCCACTTCTGTCCCACGATATTTCACCTGTGCAGTACCGAAATTCTTAAATACAGCTACGTGCGCTCCACGCCCCAAACATTTGCCCAATGCTTCAGCCATTTCTATACCACTGCCAACCACTACGACATCAATATCCTTAGAAGGGCGTTGCAGGAAAATATCGCGTACATATCCACCGACCACATAGCATTCCAATCCCAATTCATCTGCCGTCTCGGATATCCGTTTAAATATGTCGTCACTAAAATGTTGTTTCAATTCTTCTGTTGTCAACTCAACCATAATACATCTTTAAAAAATAATCATATAGTTTTCATTCCGGAGAGTAGAAAGTCTCTTGGTCTATTTTTCCACCTTCCATGTATCCGAACCGTGTCATCCTCGTATTTGCTCCGTACCTATACGTTTGGACTTGGTACGGACCAGGTACGGCTTTGATACGGACCGGGTACGGTGAGGACAAATAATTGTTCCAAACATCCGATATCTTAAGAAAACTAAAATACAATTTATCTATATTTGAGGCTGCAAAGATACGGATATTATTTATAATTTTGTCCTCACTAACAGAAGAACAACAGTTATGAAGACAATGATACTTCTTGCGTGCCTCTGTTGCACGCTCTTCTCTTGCGAGAATGTGGAGAAAAAAGCCGGTGAAAAATTGCAAACCGCCCGTGAAGCTTTTGAACGGGGAGACTTCAGTGAAGCAAAAATGCAGATTGACAGCATTAAGATATTATACCCAAAAGCTTTTGAAACTCGTCGTGAAGGCATCAGTCTGATGCAGCAGGTAGAACTGAAAGAACAGGAAAAAACACTTGTTTACCTGGATAGCCTGCTTCAAAAGAAACAAAGCGAATTGGATGCCATAAAAGGGAAATTCACCCTCGAAAAAGATGCCGAATATCAGAAAATAGGCAACTATCTGCACCCCTCACAAGTAATAGAAAAAAATCTGCATCGTTCATATCTCCGCTTTCAAGTAAACGAAACCGGACAAATGAGCATGACTTCCATTTATTGTGGTCCAAGCAATATTCACCACATCAGCGTAAAGGTTATCGCACCCGATGGTAGTTTTGCTGAAACACCCGCCTCCAAAGATAGCTATGAAACAACTGACCTGGGGGAAAAGATAGAAAAAGCTGATTATAAAATAGGAGAAGACGGCAATGTTATCGGTTTCCTTTATCTGAATAAAGACAAGAATATTAAAGTGAACTATCAGGGTGAACGCCCCTACTCCACTACAATGACTCCGGCAGACCGCCAGGCAGTGGCCAGTATTTATGAACTGGCACAGTTACTTTCATCTATCACTGAAATTAAGAAAGAGATGGAAGAAGCAAATCTGAAAATAGAGTTTGTGAAACGGAAGATGCAGGAAAGGGAAGAAAAAGAGACGGAACAAGGAAAATAAACAAATTAAAGAAACCATTAAAACTCAAGATTGTTAAAACTACATTCGGAATAATATCTATAATCGAAAGCAAAAATAAGAGTTTTGCAAATTCTTTGTAAGTTTGATTTAAGAGTCCAACATCTATTTATTTTTCAGATTTCACATACTATATATACGATGTAGGATAGCATCCTTTATGCCTTTTGATCTTTATTTCTATCTTTGTACTGAAAAACAATGTCATTCATTATGGGAACACCTTTTGTATATGGACGAATAGCCGATAAGAACAATTTCACGAATAGAAAAAAAGAAGTTGAACTGCTCAAGCGCAACTGCCGTACTGAAAATAAGCCATTCCGTATGGGATGATTTCGCCGCTTCCGTCCGAAAATATTTGGGGCGACTACTACCTTTTGTCACATTCTCAGATATGGCTCAAACATGCGAATTATCTTTCGGACTTGATTTCAAAGACAATAAAATGACATTTGATGAAATCTTGGATTTGCCACAAGCCATCAGTAGGGATTCCGGCAAAAAGATGGTGGTTTGTATCGACGAATTTCAAAATATCAACGAGTATGACGACCCTTTGGCATTTCAGCGGAAGCTACGCTCGCACTGGCAGAAACATACGGACGTATGCTATTGCCTGTACGGCAGCAAAAGACATATGCTACTGGATATTTTTCATAATTACAACATGCCTTTCTATAAATTCGGGGACATCTTATTTCTGGAAAAGATACCCAAAAAGGATTGGATCGAATTTATCGGAAGAAAGTTCTCTGAAACCGGAAAGGAAATTTCAGGAGAATTATGCAGCATGATTACCGACCTGATAAAGAATCACCCCTATTATACCCAACAATTAAGTCAGCAAATGTGGTTTAGAACCGCGACAGTTGCCTCAGCCGAAGTAGTTGATGAGGCTTTCAGTGATATTATCGGGCAACTTAGTTTGCTTTTTGCCAATATCATCGATACATTGACACCACGGTAAATAAATTTTCTACTGGCAGTAGCCGATGGGGTTACAAACTTCTCATCAAAAGAAGTACTCATTAAATATCAGTTGGGGACATCTGCTAATATCAAAAATCTAAAAAAGGCAGCAACTGAAAAAGATTTGGTTGATATTTTACCGGGAAACCGGATAGAACTACAAGACCCCGTATTTGAACATTGGCTGAAACATATTTATCGCACGAGATGAAATCGTTAAAGTCCCGAAAACAAGGTTCTTTTCCATTGTACCAATAATATGCGCTAAGAAGCATTCTTATAGAGAATAAAAAGAAATATCTTCCTAAATATTATAACGAACGCGGGACAACTACATTAAGAAGTCATCCCGCGTTCGTTATAATATAATTTATGCCATGAAAATTCTATTACCACTGCAACCGTGGCAAGAACTTACTCAAGCAAGTACGTAATGCACTCAAGGTAATAGGCTTTACCAATACTTCCGAAGCACCGGCAGCCATTGCATTTTCACGGTCAGCCGTAAAAGCATAAGCAGTCTGCATGATAATAGGAAGTTCTTTCTCCTCTTCACGGATAATCTTTGTTGCTTCCAAGCCATTCATGATAGGCATTTTGATATCCATAAGAATAGCTGCTGTCTTTCCACGGTTCTCTTTGAACAGATTAACCATCTCTTCACCGTTCTTCGCCCACAATATCTCGCATTTTTTGCCAATAATAGCCTTTATCAACTTAAAGTTACTATCATCGTCTTCCGCTACCAGTATCAGCGGACGGTAATCTTCTGATAAATTCCCTGTTTCCATGACCAATGTATTTTTGTTTAATGAGGCAAAGATATAAAAAATAATATAAATATATTATCTTTGGAGAAGATATGCTGCATCTCGGCATAAAAAATGCACGAGTTCATTTTATTCTGTACTCGGTTTGCACTATCTTTGCGCCTCAATTTAAAAATAGAGTATGATTTCAATAGACGGACTGGCCGTAGAATTCGGCGGCACCACCTTATTCAGTGACGTTTCCTTCGTTATTAATGAAAAAGACCGCATCGCCCTGATGGGAAAGAACGGAGCGGGAAAAAGTACCTTACTGAAAATTCTGGCAGGAGTACGCCAACCTACCCGGGGCAAAATCTCGGCACCTAAAGACAGTGTTATCGCTTACCTGCCGCAACATCTGATGACGGAAGACGGACGAACCGTATTCCAGGAAACCGCACAGGCTTTCTCACACCTGCATGAGATGGAAGCAGAAATAGAACGCCTCAACAAAGAACTGGAAACACGTACCGATTATGAAAGCGGCAGTTATATGGAACTGATTGAAACGGTTTCCGCCCTGAGTGAAAAATTCTACTCTATCGATGCTACCAACTATGAGGAAGATGTAGAGAAAGCTCTGTTAGGGCTCGGCTTCAGCCGCGAAGATTTCAACCGCCAGACCAGTGACTTCAGCGGCGGATGGCGTATGCGCATCGAGCTTGCCAAACTACTGTTGCAAAAGCCGGATGTACTGTTACTGGATGAGCCTACCAACCACCTCGACATCGAAAGTATTCAGTGGTTGGAAGATTTCCTTATCAATAATGGTAAAGCTGTTATTGTCATCAGCCACGACCGCAAGTTTGTAGATAATATCACTACCCGTACCATTGAAGTGACGATGGGACGTATCTATGATTATAAAGTAAATTATTCCAAATATCTGGAACTCCGCAAAGAACGTCGTGAACAACAACAAAAGGCTTACGACGAACAACAGAAGTTCATTGCCGAAACCAAAGAATTCATTGAACGCTTCAAAGGTACTTACTCCAAAACCCTGCAAGTACAAAGCCGCGTAAAAATGTTGGAAAAGTTGGAAATTTTGGAAGTGGATGAGGAAGATACTTCGGCACTACGGTTGAAATTTCCGCCATCCCCACGTTCCGGAAATTATCCTGTAATCATGGAAAACGTAGGTAAAACCTATGGCGATCATGTAGTATTCAAAAACGCTACACTGACCGTGGAACGGGGAGACAAATTAGCATTTGTCGGCAAAAACGGCGAAGGTAAATCCACCTTGGTGAAATGTATCATGAAAGAGATTGAACACGATGGCACGCTGACACTCGGACATAATGTGCAAATCGGTTATTTCGCACAAAACCAAGCTTCCCTGCTGGACGAAAACCTAACGGTATTCCAAACGATTGATGATGTGGCAAAGGGAGAAATACGTAATAAGATACGTGGACCTGCTGGGTGCTTTCATGTTCGGTGGACCAGAGCAATCCATGAAGAAAGTGAAAGTGCTTTCCGGTGGAGAGCGCACACGACTCGCCATGATTAAACTGTTGTTGGAACCGGTAAACCTACTGATTCTGGATGAACCGACGAACCACCTCGACCTGAAGACCAAGGACATTCTGAAGCAAGCGCTGTTGGATTTCGATGGTACACTGATTGTAGTAAGCCATGACCGTGACTTCCTGGACGGACTGGTTACCAAGGTCTACGAATTCGGTAATAAACAAGTAAAGGAACACTTAAGCGGCATCTACGAATTCCTGGAAAAGAAGAAGATGGAGTCACTCCGCGAACTGGAAAGGTAAACGTTCCTTAACAGGGCTTCCGCAACTTTTCTTGCGTCATATTGTTTCATTTTTATAAAACTCTAATTACGAGAACAATGAAACGATATGACGCTATAATAATAGGCTTCGGCAAAGGTGGCAAGCTACTGGCGGTCGAATTAGCCAACCGCAACTGGAAAGTGGCGGTCATCGAACGTTCCCCGGACATGTACGGTGGAACCTGTATAAATGTAGGATGTATCCCTACTAAAACCATGATAAACGAATCGGAATTCGCCGAACGTATCTATCAAGACGATTATAAGAAACAATCCAAGTTATATTCCCTCGCCCTAAGGCGCAAGGATAAGTTAGTCACCTTTCTTCGAGAAAAGAACGTCGAAAATCTGACGAATAACCCTAATATAACATTGTATGACGGAACTGCATCTTTTCTCTGTCCGGACACGGTAAAGGTAGTTCCTTCACCGGAAAGTGAAGATTACTTTGAACTGGAAGGAAAAGAAATCTTTATCAATACCGGTTCTACACCTATCCTACCCGATATTGATGGATTAAAAAACAGCCGATACATATATACAAGTGAGACATTGCTGCATAGCGAGATCCTTCCCCAACACTTGCTGATAAATAGGAAGCGGAGCCATCGGGCTAGAATTTGCCACCATGTATGCCGGATTCGGCAGCAAGGTCACTATTCTGGAAGCCGGTAAACGCTTATTGCCGAAAGCTGATCGGGAGATTGCCGAATATATGCAGGAAAGTCTGAAAAGAAAAAATATAGAGATACGTCTGAATGCACGCGTACAATCCTTACATGATACAGCGGACCGCATTACCGCCGCCTATACGGATGCCTCGGACGGCACACCTTACTTTCTTGAAGGCGATGCCCTACTCATTGCAACAGGACGTAAACCTATGATAGATGATCTGAATCTGGAAAAAGCAAAAATACAGGTTAATGCACAAGGAGGGATCATTGTCAATGAGCAATTACGTACTACTGCACCACACGTCTGGGCTTTGGGAGACGTCAAAGGTGGGGAAATGTATGATTACCTTTCAATTGACGATTCCCGTATCATCTTAAATCATCTTTTCGGTAATAAGGAACGTTCTGTTGATGACCGCAATCCCGTACCTTACGCCATCTTCACAGATCCACCTATGGCACATATTGGTCTGACGGAAGAAGAAGCTATGAAACGTGGATATCCCATCAAGATTTCACGTCTGCCCGCCTCCGCCATCCCTCGTGCACGTACTTTGCAGAATATGGATGGGATGCTAAAAGCTATTGTAAATACGGATACAGAGAAAATACTGGGCTGCTCACTCTTCTGCGTGGATGCACCGGAACTTATCAATCTAGTAGCATTTGTCATGAAAACCGGACAGAAATCTTCGGCTTTACGTAACTTCATATTCACCCATCCCAGTATGAGTGAAGGTTTAAATGAATTATTCAAGGCTTTTTAATAACTAACATTTGGTAATTAAGCCGTTAACTTCTATCTTTGTCCGCAATAAAAAAAATAAGGATGCAGAGAAAACGGTACATAACATTCTTTTTTATATTCATCAGCATGGTCATGCTGGTGGTACCGGTTATTCCTCACCACCATCACAATAATGGGTTGATATGTATGAAGAATGACATAACTCCCAATTGTTGCGGACAACAACACACCCCGGATAGCGAACATTGCTGTTGCGATACGGGATGTGTTACTACTCACTTTTTCCAGCAAACTCCCAGCTCGGACAACGGATGGACACATCCGGATTTTCCACTGGTTATCACATTATTCTCCGAACCCCTTCTCAGACTATTGGTCCTCCCCGAAGAAAGCGGGCAAAGACAGGACTGCATATACCAGGAGTCACTTCATGGCACGTATCTCACACGTGCCACAGGACTTCGCGCACCTCCGTGTGTTCTTACTTTATCGTAAAGTCTGCAACTTTATTGCAGGCTTTTATCTCTAATTTTGCACACAGATAAAAGTAAGAACATTAAAATATCATCATGAAAAAAATTCTTTTTATGGGAGTCATGGGATTATTCCTGTTAGGCTCTTGCAATAGTAAATCCGGCGACGGACACGAAGGTCATAATCATGAAACAGAAAAACATGAGCACGAAGGTTGTGATCATGATCATGAAGGCGAAGACCACAATCACGAAGGTGACGAACATAACCACGATGGACATAGCCACGATGAACAAACAGCGGCCGGACATAGTGACGAAATCATTCTACCTACTGCCAAAGCACAGGCTGCCGGAGTAAAATCCAATGTTGTAGAACCGGGGATTTTCCATCAGGTTATAAAAACCAGCGGTCAGGTAATGGCAGCACAAGGAGATGAGAGCGTGGCTGTAGCAACCGTAGCTGGTGTAGTATCTTTCCGTGGAAAGGTAATCGAAGGTATGAGTGTCAGTAAAGGTACACCACTGGTGACATTATCTTCCAAGAACATGGCGGATGGTGACCCCGTAGAACGGGCACGTATCGCTTATGAAGTTTCCAAGAAAGAATATGAGCGCATGAAAGCTCTCGTAGGAAATAAAATTGTTTCTGAAAAAGATTTCGCTCAAGCGGAACAAGCATACGAAAATGCACGTATCAGCTATGAAGCCGTAGCTAAAAATAGTTCAGCAAGCGGACAAGCGGTAATTTCTCCTATCAGCGGATATGTAAAAAGCCTGTTAGTGAAAGAAGGTGATTATGTAGCCGTAGGGCAACCGTTAGTCAGCATTACGCAAAACCGCAAATTGTTCCTGCGTGCTGATGTATCTGAGAAATATTACCAATATCTGCGTACTATTGGTTCTGCTAACTTCTGCACTCCTTATAATAATAAGGTATATACATTGAAAAATTTAGACGGGCGTCTTCTCTCTTATGGCAAGGCTTCCGGTGGTGATGGTGGATATTATGTACCTGTAACCTTTGAGTTCGACAACAAAGGTGATATTATCCCCGGTTCGTTTGTAGAAATCTTCTTATTGTCTTCCCCTATAGAAAACGTAATATCCCTGCCCCATTCAGCATTGACCGAAGAACAAGGCAGTTTCTTTGTCTACCTGCAACTGGATGAAGAAGGATATAAGAAACAACTCGTGACTCTCGGAGCCGATAACGGTGAAAGCGTACAGATTCTCTCAGGTGTAAAAGCCGGAGACCGCGTGGTAACCGAAGGTGCTTATCAAGTGAAACTGGTAAGCGCTACGAATGCGATACCGGCACACAGCCACGAACACTAAACTTATTTACTATTTGACAAGTTACTATTTACTATTTGGCTGCGCAATGCGTGAAGCTGATGATAAGAATAGTAAATGTCAAATGGTAAAAGACAAGGTGTATCAAATAGTAAATAATAAATAGTAAAATAGTAAATATATCATCGTGTTAAATAAGATCATACATTTCTCACTTCATAACCGCATCCTGGTACTTGTAGCCTCGGTGTTGTTACTGATAGGCGGAACCTACACCGCCATGAACACGGAAGTGGACGTATTCCCTGACCTCAATGCACCTACGGTTGTTATCATGACCGAAGCAAACGGTATGGCAGCAGAAGAAGTGGAACAACTCGTTACATTTCCTGTAGAAACAGCAGTGAACGGTGCAACAGGTGTGCGCCGCGTACGTTCTTCATCTACCAACGGCTTCTCTGTAGTATGGGTAGAATTCGATTGGGATACGGATATTTATCTGGCCCGGCAGATTGTCAGCGAAAAGTTGGCCGTCGTAAGTGAAAGCCTGCCTACCGGTGTAGGTAAACCGACGCTGGGCCCACAATCATCCATTCTGGGTGAAATGCTGATTATCGGATTTACGGCCGACTCTACCTCCATGCTCGACCTGCGTACAATAGCCGACTGGACCATCCGGCCGCGTTTGCTCTCTACGGGCGGTGTGGCACAGGTAGCAGTACTTGGCGGTGATATAAAGGAATATCAGATACAATTAGACCCGGAACGGATGCGGCATTACGGCGTTACGCTGAATGAAATCATGACTGTAACCCGCGAAATGAATCTGAACGCAAACGGTGGCGTGTTATATGAATATGGTAACGAATACATTGTGCGTGGAGTACTTTCTACCGACCGTGTAGATCAACTGGCACGTGCCGTAGTACGTGGTGGAACTGCTTCGGGAAATGCTCCTATCTTACTGGAAGACATTGCAGATGTACATATCGGAGCAAAGTTACCCAAACTGGGTACAGCATCCGAACGGGGTAAATCCGCCGTACTGTTAACAGTAACCAAGCAACCAGCCACCAGCACACTGGAATTAACGGATAAATTAGAAGCATCTTTAAAAGACTTGCAGAAGAACCTGCCACCGGATGTAAAAGTCAGCACAGACATCTTCCGTCAGAGCCGCTTTATCGAAAGCTCTATCGGAAACGTACAGAAGTCCTTGTTTGAAGGAGGTATCTTCGTTGTGATTGTCCTATTCCTATTCCTTGCGGATGTACGTACAACGGTGATCTCATTGGTTACACTACCGCTTTCATTGATTACTTCACTGGTAACGCTGCATTATATGGGCTTCACAATTAATACAATGAGCCTCGGTGGTCTTGCCATCGCTATCGGTTCGCTGGTGGATGATGCCATTGTAGACGTGGAGAATGTATATAAACGACTCCACGAGAATAAGTTGAAGCCTGTGGAAGAACGCCTTTCCATACTGGAAGTAGTATTCAACGCATCGAAAGAAGTACGTATGCCTATTCTGAATTCTACGCTGATTATCGTAGTCAGTTTCGTACCACTGTTCTTCCTCACCGGTATGGAAGGCCGCATGCTGGTTCCACTGGGTATTGCATTCATTGTAGCACTGGCAGCTTCTACGGTAGTGGCATTGACAGTTACACCAGTACTTTGCTCCTATCTTTTAGGAAGAGACAAGAAGAAGGAACAGAAAGAGAGCAGCGACTCGTTCGTAGCACGCAAGATGAAACAGTGGTATGGTGCTGCATTGGCATTTGTACTGGGACATAAGAAGATCGTACTGGGCAGTACAATCGGTTTGTTCGTAGTTGCTCTGGTATGTTTCTTCACATTGGGACGTTCGTTCCTGCCACCTTTCAACGAAGGTTCGTTTACGATTAACATATCTTCTTTACCAGGCATCTCATTAGAAGAAAGTGACAAGATGGGACACCGTGCAGAGGAATTGCTACTCAGCATTCCCGAAATACAAACCGTTGCCCGCAAGACCGGACGTGCCGAACTGGACGAGCATGCACTTGGTGTGAATGTTTCGGAAATAGAAGCTCCGTTCGAATTGAAAGAACGTTCACGTAGTGAGTTGGTTGCCGAAGTACGCGAGAAGTTAGGTACTATCGTAGGAGCAAATGTGGAAATCGGCCAGCCTATCAGCCACCGTATCGATGCTATGCTCAGCGGTACGAAAGCCAACATCGCAATTAAACTGTTTGGTGACGATCTGAACCGTATGTTTACCTTGGGTAATGAAATCAAAGGTGCCATCCAGGATATTCCGGGTATTGCCGACCTGAATGTGGAACAACAAATAGAACGTCCTCAGCTTATCATTTCGCCCAAGCGGGAAATGTTGGCTAAGTTCGGTATCTCATTACCGGAATTCTCTGAGTTCGTGAATGTATGTCTTGCTGGTGAAACCGTATCACAGGTATACGAGAAAGGTAAAAGCTTCGACCTTACCGTACGTGTACGTGATGATCTTCGCGACGAAATGGAGAAAATACGCAACTTGATGATAGATACCAGTGACGGAAAGAAAATACCTTTGAACTACATCGCAGAAGTGCGTTCTGCCATGGGACCGAATACGATCAGCCGCGAGAACGTGAAGCGAAAAATCGTAATCTCTGCCAATGTTGCCGACCGCGACCTGCGCAGTGTAGTGAATGATATTCAGGCCCGTGTGGACAAGGATATTAAATTGCCCGAAGGGTATCATCTGGAATACGGTGGCCAATTTGAGAGTGAACAGGCAGCAAGCCGCACCTTGTTACTCACATCATTAATGAGTATTGCGGTGATCTTCTTACTGCTTTATCATGAATTCCGTAGTGTAAAAGAGAGTGCAATCATACTTATCAACCTGCCGCTTGCATTGATCGGTGGTGTGTTTGCTTTGTTGATGACAACGGGAGAGGTGAGTATTCCGGCTATTATCGGTTTTATTTCACTATTCGGTATCGCCACCCGAAACGGTATGTTACTGATCAGCCACTACAACCATTTACAACAGGAAGAGGGAATAAACGTGTACGATAGCGTAATCCGTGGCTCAATGGACCGTTTGAATCCGATTTTGATGACAGCATTGTCTTCGGCTCTCGCTCTTATTCCATTGGCACTGGGAGGAGATTTGCCGGGTAATGAAATTCAAAGTCCGATGGCGAAAGTTATCCTTGGCGGTCTTTTAACTTCCACGTTCCTGAACGGTTTCATCATTCCGATTGTTTATCTGATGATGCACCCTAAAAAACAACCATTAACAATATCAAACAATGAAACGAATTCTCATATTTAGTTTTATCACTTTTTTCCTATATGCGGGAATGCGTGCCCAATCGGTCGGCATAGACGAAGTGCTGCACCGTATTGAAGCAAACAATAAGGAGTTGCAGGCCAATGCGCAACTCATCACTTCACAGAAATTGGAGAACAAGTCGGAGAACAATTTGCCTGATCCCACTCTCTCGTATGCCCATCTGTGGGGATCGGAAGATAAGAGTGAGACGATAGGTGAACTTGTTGTTTCTCAGAGCTTTGATTTCCCGACCTTGTATGCTACACGCGGAAAAGTAAACCGGCTCAAAACCGGTGCGCTTGATGCGCAGTCTGCCGCCTTCCGTCAACAACTGTTGTTGCAAGCTAAAGAGCTTTGTTTCGACATCATCATGTTGCAGCACCAGCAAGTGATTCTGAATGAACGTATGAAACAGGCTGAGGAACTCTCTGCATACTATAAGAAACGTCTGGAGACAGGTGATGCCAATGTATTGGAAACAAATAAGATCAATCTGGAGTTACTGAATGTACGCACAGAATTCCGTACCAATCAGACTGCGCTTGATAACGCCTGGAAATCTCTCTTTGCACTCAACGGAGACCAGTCTTTGCAAGATAATGAGCTGAGCAGTTTCCGCTCCATCAACGACTATCCATTGCCCCTTCTTCCTACCGACTATGAACAGTTACGTTCGGAAGTGTTGGCAGCCGATCAGACTTTGCTGTCATTAAGCAGTGAAAGTGCTGCCGCCCGCAAACAGATTTCTGCAAGCAAACAAGGTTGGTTACCTAAATTGGAACTTGGATATCGCCGTAATACAGAGTCCGGTACTCCATTTAATGGAGTTGTAGTAGGCTTTTCCTTCCCGCTGTTTGAGAATCGTAATAAGGTTAAAATAGCCAAAGCGCAATCTCTGAACCTCGATTATCAGAAAGAGAATGCTGCTTTCCAAGCCGAAGCAACCTTAGCAAAACTATACAGCGAAGCACAATCATTGCAGACTTCCATCCAAGAATACAGGGAGGCATTCAGTTCACAACAAGATCTTGCATTACTGAAGCAAGCTCTCACCGGTGGACAAATCAGTGTGATAGAATATTTTGTAGAAGTTTCTGTGATTTATCAAAGTAAGCAGAATCTACTTCAATTGGAGAATCAGTATCAGAAGGTAATGGCACAGATATACAAGAGTAAGCTATAAAAATATTATTCTTGTATCATAAAAGTAAAGCGAAGAATCGGTTCCCACAATTGAAGGAGTTGATTCTTCGCTTTCTTTATAAATATCAAACTATAGTTCTGTAATCTTTCCCATAAAGAGGATGGCTCCCGTACTCTTTTCCTTAACCATAAAGGCAAAAGGACGATTCACAAAGAAGGGAACAGGAGAAGGAAAACCGACAGCATTATCAAACATTCCTCCTACTGTAACCGCAGCCGCTTCGGTACCTTCCTCATCCACATTTATATAAGTAAACTGTTGTAGAAGGCCAATATATAGTTCTGCACCGGACATATTGGCAAACTTTGCTTTATAAGCATCGAAAGCATCTTTCATCCCCATAGCTATCATGTCCTCTTCCAGCTCTTTGTCATATTCTACTTTAAAACGAGGAAGTTTAATTTGTAGTTCTTTTCCTACCATATTCTTACTCCACTGTTTCCAGTTCTCATAATTCAGGCTGGGTAAGCTTTCATCCAAGGTCTTATCTCCGGATGGCAACAGTATCACCATACTAAAAGCTTCATTGCCATAGGGTAATTCCGCAATAGAGAAATCATCAGTCTGGGTGTAATTGAACGTTGCGGTCTGGTTCATCATAGCTACTTTCTGCTGACTGCCGTCAACATTGGTAAAGTTATCCTGTCCAGTAGCCGACTTATCAAACTGGCTTTTCCAGATACCTTTAAAATAGAGTGCATTAATCAAATACATACGAACATCCGCAGGTATTTCCTGAATAACCTCCTTTATACAATTATTAGTCTGAGTGGCGCACCATTGGTTTATCATATCTTTGGCGGTCGGAGATGTGAAATCAAGTTCTTGCACCTGAGCATCGTACATTTTCTTATTTACATCAACAAAAGAGTCATAAACCTTAAAACCTTCCTCTATCCAGATAGAATTAGCTATTCCGAGTTGAGTTGTATTGTCCAAATCCAACAAAGCTGAAGTTAACTTTTGATTATAGTTGTTCAGATCATCAAGAGAGAAAGTATTGGCAGGGAATCCTAATACATCCTGCATCTCAGCAAGCGTATTATCAGTAGCCCCGTTCGTAATCATGGATAAACAAAGTGATGCACTCAATGGAGACACAAAAACATTCGGTTTTTCTTTTTCGGTACTGCACACCTGATCGAAGAAACGGAAAGCAAAGTCTGTACCTTTGTCCATAAACTCTTGTTCCGCACGGGTAAGATTGATGTCTTGACGTGGTTTAGGTTCCGGTTGAGAAGGATTCTCATCATTCTGACAGGCTGCAAGGATACTGAGTAGGCTTAGCGCAGCAATAGTTTTCTTTAGCATAAGCATTATAGTATTAGTTTTCTATTAAGTTACTCTGTTAGAATAAATGCATAAATTTATGAAATACTGCATCCTATAATAAATAAAACATAAATCTTTCCTATCTTTGCCTTTCGGTTTTGTTGAAGTATGCCTTTCGGTATGCTTCATGAAAAGGGAATTGGGTGTAACTCCCAAACAGTCCCGCTGCTGTAAACTCATTGTCAAGGATTTACCAATCACCTATGCCACTGCCGGTATTCGCACGGTGGGAAGGCGGTAAATCCGGAGTAAGTCAGAAGACCTGCAAAACCTATCAAATTTTATGCCTTCGAGGAAAGGGCATGAGATACTTATATTTTTACAGCTATTTGTTATGATCAAGGATAATCCATGCCGATGCATCTGGCTACGGTTTTGTTTATATTGTTTCACATGCTGCCTTTGTGTCAATTTACAGGCACAGCAGGCGGGAGACTCCATTACGGGAAAGGTACATGCCATTCCGGAAGTGGGAATAAAGGGGCGACGTGTACCCCAACGTATATCTGTAGCGATGCCCATACAAGTACTTGAAAAAAACGAATTGGAAAATCTCGGACTTCAGAATATAGCTGATGCTGTTCGCCGTTTTGCCGGAGCCAATGTAAAAGATTATGGTGGTATAGGAGGATTAAAGACTGTTTCCGTCCGAAGCCTTGGCGCTACACACACAGCAGTAGCCTACGATGGAGTGGCTGTGAGCAACACCCAAGCGGGACAAATAGATATAGGACGTTTTGCATTGGATGATATAGACATGTTATCTCTGTCTGTTGGGCAAAATCATGATTTACTGCAACCTGCACGGCTTTTCGCTTCAGCAGGAATACTTTCTATATACAGTAAAAATCCTTTAGAAGGAACGGACAAAGCATATACCTTCAAAGGACAAATTAAAAGTGGTTCCTTTGGCTTAATAAATCCCTCTCTCACATGGGGACAACGTATAACACAACGAACCTGTTATACCTTGAATAGTAATTATCTACAAGCAGATGGAAATTATCCTTTTAAATTAATAAACGGCAAATATACTACGAATGAAAAAAGAAAAAATTCTGATATAAAATCATGGCACACAGAAGCAAATCTGTTTCATACATTGAAAGATAGTAGCCAACTGAACATAAAAGCATATTATTTCGATTCAGAACGTGGATTGCCAGGTTCAGTAATTCTCTACAATAATCAAGCCAATGAGCGTTTATGGGACAGAAATATCTTCATACAAGCCCGATACCTAAAAGACATTACCTCGGAATGGACCTTGCAGGGCCAAGCTAAATATAACTATTCGTGGAATAAATATGAAGATACAGACGTGAAATATGAAGGAGGTAGACAAACAGACATTAACAAGCAGCAAGAATATTATCTATCAGCTACCATACAATGGCAGCCTTGCAGTACATTTTCTACTTCATGGGCAAATGACCTTGTACTTAATACACTAGATAATAATTTGCCCAACAATCCTAATCCAACACGATATACATGGCTATCTGCATTTAATTTACGCTATCAATGGAAAGGGCTTACAGCCACAGGAACATTAGTACATACGCTGATTGCCGAGGATGTGAAATCAGGCAACCGCCCTGATAATCGTTCTCGTTTCAGTCCTACCCTTTCATTTATATATCGCCCTTGGGAGAAGTACTCCCTCTTTCTGCGATTAATGTACAAAGACACTTTCCGCGTACCAACTTTCAATGACCTTTATTATCAACGTATGGGCAATACTGACCTACGACCTGAAAAGGCACGCGAATACAATATAGGTATTACCTGGAGTGGTACTCCATTCTCTTTCACTAATTACGTAATGCTAACTGTTGATGGATATTTTAATGAAGTAAATGATAAAATTGTCGCCTTACCCACAACCTATGTCTGGAAGATGATGAATTTTGGGAAAGTACATATCACCGGGGCAGATATAACTTTACGTACCTCTATCCCGATCCACCGTAATATTGATTTATCAATAACAGGCAATTATACCTATCAGAAAGCTATTGACGTAACTTCATCAAGCAGTAAGAATTATAAAGACCAGATTCCTTATACTCCTCTACATAGTGGCAATGCTTCCATACTTGCAGAAAGCTCCTGGATAAATATAGGTTATGCCTTAACTTGTGTGAGCGACCGATACAGCCTGCCACAGAACATACAAGAAAATCGCATTGATGGATATACGGAGCATACCCTGTCAGCATCCCGCGCATTCCAACTAAGAAAATGCAGACTTCGCCTCCAAGCCGAACTAATAAACCTGACAAATAAACAATATGATATTATCAAATATTACCCAATGCCGGGACGCTCATTTCGGATGACGGGTAGCCTATTTTTCTAATTAATTACAACCTAAAAAAACAAAACATGAAAGTAAGAAGCTTATTATTCAGTACTCTTTGTATGCTCGCAATCTCTGTAACATTCACCTCTTGTAGCGATGATGACGATGCCCCATGGAACGATGAAGGTACTAAAGTAGAATTACCACAACGACGAATGTTCATCCTGAATGAAGGAAAAGCTGATAACAACAATGCAGGCATTGCCTTTTATGCCCCTAATAGAGATGCTAATGACAGCAATAATAATTTTATTGCCAACATCTATTTTAAGCAAAATGAAAAACAGTTGGGAGACACTGGCCAGGATATATTAGAATATGAGGACAATATTTATGTCATTGTGTCCGGCTCAAGCCTATTGCTGAAACTGAACGCTGCGGCAGTGGAAGAAGCACGCCTTTCATTCAGTAGTTCTGATGGTCAACCACGATACATGGCAGCTAAAGACGGCAAAATCTACGTTACACTTTGGAGCGGAAAGGTTGCACGTATTGATTCTCGCACTATGAAAATAGAAGCTTATGTCGATGTCAATGCCAACCCGGAACAGATTGTTGAAAATGAAGGCAAACTATATGTAGCGAATTCCGGATATGGGGAAGGAACAGATGTTTCTGTAATCGACCTGAATACTTTCAAAAAAGAAAAAGATATACCCGTTGTAAAAAATCCCAATCGCATACTTGAATCAAATGATGAAGTCTACCTTTTATCATGGGGTATCTGGACCAATGTATTGGGTGAAGGCTACACCTTCCAGCGCATAAAATCGGATGATACTGTGGAATCAATAGCAGTAGCATCAGCCTTTGCAGAACATGATGATACGATTTTTCTCATTTATTCTGACTGGAAAAGTGACGGATACGAGCATATTTTTTCCACTTATAATACAAAAACACATAAACTTACCGAAGGAAATTTCTTAAAGAATGCCCCTCAGGAATTATTATCATCAAGTATATATGGTTTTAATATCGACCCTGAAACGGGAGAATTCTATATCAGTACTTCTGACTATGTTTCCAATGGTGATATTTACCGTTTTAAGAAAGATGGAACTTTTGCTGAAAAGTTTGATTGTGGAGGTATCAACCCAAGCAAAATGATTTTCTTACAATGAAACAAATTTCTGTCTTTATAACCCTTTGGGTGACAGTGTTATTTCTTTCCGCCTGCGGCGGAAAGAGCAGCACTGTTTCCGGCTCTGCACAAGGAGACAGCATCCCGCTGCACTATTCTTCTAATCTCTCTCTGATAGATTACGAAAATTACATCGTTGCACAGTTACGCAATCCCTGGGATACAACAAAGATACTACACACCTATGTATTAGTAGACAAAAAGCAGCCGTTACCCCAAGAACTGCCTCTAGGTACTCTTGTCCGCACCCCACTTAGTAAAGCAGTCATCTACTCATCCGTTCATTGCAGCTTGCTAAAAGACCTCGGTGCTTTAAATAGTATTGGTGGCGTATGCGACTTGAAGTACATCAAACTACCGGAAATCGAGGAAGGATGCCGAAACGGAACCATCACCGATGTAGGTGATGGCATGAACCCCAATATCGAAAGAATCATAGACCTGCACCCCGATGCCATTCTACTTTCTCCTTTTGAAAACAGCGGCGGATACGGGCGTGTGGAAAAGTTGAATGTACCCATCATTGAATGTGCCGACTATATGGAAACCTCTTCATTGGGACGTGCCGAATGGATGCGTTTCTACGGTCTACTATTTGGTAAAAAAGCGGAAGCAGATGCTATGTTTGCTTCGGTAGAAAGAAGCTATAAGGATTTACAGGAATTAGTAAAACCCATCTCCTTTGCTCCCTCCGTGATGTGTGATTTGAAAACAAGCTCTACCTGGTACACTCCGGGTGGCAACAGCACCATTGCCAGGCTATACGCTGATGCAGGCGCCAACTATATTTTCAGAGAAGATACACATAGCGGCTCGCTCCCCTATCCTTTCGAAGTTATCTTTGAGAAAGGTCAGCAAACGGATTTCTGGCTGATACGCTATAACCAACCTATAGATAAAACATACAAGGAACTGGAAAAAGAATTTGCCCCTTATGCAGGTTTCCGTGCTTTCAAGGAACGGAACATCTACGGATGTAATACCAACCGGGTTCCTTTTTACGAAGAAACGCCTTTCCATCCGGACTGGTTATTGAAAGATTTGATTAAAATATTTCACCCTTCACTGTTGGAAGGCTATGAGCTGAGGTATTACAAAAAACTATCAGAATAGAACTGATGATAAGAACGAAAGCAAAAGGATATATATATGGCATAGCACTGTCGGTCCTCATTCTCGTATTGATGGCTGCGAATCTCTGGTTCGGTTCAATCAATATCCCTGCCGGAGCTGTGTGGAATACTCTCATAGGAAATGAAGTAGAAAAAACCAGCTGGGCTTTTATTATCTGGGAGTCCCGTCTGCCGCAAGCCGTCACGGCATTACTATGTGGTGCCGCACTCGCAGCTTCGGGACTGATGCTACAAACGGCATTCAACAACCCACTGGCAGGTCCATCCATCCTGGGCATTAACTCAGGAGCAAGTCTTGGTGTCGCATTGGTGATGCTGGCCGGTGGAGGAAGCATTGCTACAGGAGTATTTACCTTATCCGGTTTCTTTTCCGTGATACTCGGTGCCTTCATCGGGTCGATGGTGGTAATGGGACTTATCCTTTTCTTTTCGACACTGATAAAAAGCAACATCATGCTGCTGATTACGGGTATCATGATCGGTTATATCACTTCGTCCGCTATTTCATTACTTAATTTCTTTGCTACTGCCGAAGGGGTACATTCTTATATGATATGGGGCATGGGGAACTTCGGAGGTGTCTCATTGCAACAACTCCCCTATTTCTCCATTTTCTGTCTGGCAGGTTTGTTACTTTCCATCCTGCTTATCAAACCCTTGAATGCCTTGCTGTTGGGTACGCGCTATGCTGAAAACTTAGGAGTAAACATCCGTCGCACAAGAAATCTGTTACTGATTGCCACCGGACTACTGACAGCCGTCACCACCGCCTTCTGCGGACCAGTTGCTTTCATCGGTCTGGCCGTTCCACATATCTCCCGCCTGATGCTGGGTACGTCCAATCACAATTCACTGCTTCCCATCACTTTGCTGACGGGTGGTGTAATTGCCTTGCTCTGCAATCTGATCTGCATCCTTCCGGGTGAAGCAGGTATTATTCCCCTCAATGCGGTAACCCCTGTGCTGGGAGCGCCTGTTATCATTTATGTCATTGTCAACCAACGTAAAATACAATACTTCAACTGATGGAGAAAGCTGTTATCACCGCAAACGATTTATGCATCGGCTACCGCCAGGGAAAGCAAGAGAAACGGATACATGAACATCTCTCCTTCCGGCTCTATCCCGGAGAACTGACCTGCCTTCTGGGAGCTAATGGAACCGGTAAATCAACTCTGCTCCGCACTTTGGCAGCTTCGCAACCGGCCTTGTCAGGAGAATTATTTGTACAGGAAAAGCCATTGTCTGCCTATTCCGAAAAAGAACGTTCACGTACCATCGGAGTAGTACTGACAGACAAGACACAAGCAGGCGGACTGACTGTATATGAGTTGGTAGCTCTGGGACGACAACCTCATACGGGATTCTTCGGCAGATTGAACAAAACGGATCACTCCATCATTGAAGAGGCTCTGGAAGCTGTAAGCATCAGTCATAAAGCACACAGTTATACTGCAGAGCTATCAGATGGGGAACGACAGAAGGTCATGATTGCCAAAGCATTGGTACAGGAATGTCCGCTCATTCTGCTGGATGAACCGACAGCTTTCCTAGATGTAGTGAGTCGCATCGAAATTATGACTTTGCTTCATCGCCTGGCAGTGGAACAAAAGAAAGCGATCCTGCTTTCCACCCATGACATAGAGCAGGCATTGGTACTGGCAGATAAACTTTGGTTACTTTCAAAAGAAAACGGACTGCAATGTGGAGTAACGGAAGATATGATTCTAAGTCACCGGATGGACGGCTTGTTTTCCCGCAACGATATCCGGTTTGATTATGCGCACGGAGTATATTATCCCAAAGTGGATAGTAACCGCTGTATCATTGTGGAAGCCAATGATGAAGTATTGCTGCACTGGACAACAAATGCACTCAACCGGCATGGCTATGCTTGTTCTCCCATTTCTACGTCAGGGACGGTCGATTTGCCATACTTACAGGTATTGTCTGCCGAAGATTTCAGACTGCATAAAGAAAAGGAATACAAATTCCACTCTTTCGAACAACTACTTGCCAATGTCTGACAAAAGCAATGATATTTATATACAAACGCACTGATTTCAACTAACGCTTTATTTCTGATAATCAAAAGAATACAAAATATTAATTCTTTGTTTACAAGAAGTTGGGAATTTGCCGACAAGAAGTTAACTTCCTGTTGACAAACTCCCAACTTCTTGTAAACTGAAAAGATGATGTTTTTCTATTATCTTACAAAGAAGTAAAAAGAAGTTTCAGCCGAAAGACCAATGAACGAGGAAAATCCGGTGAGGGCTGAAAGATCTGGAAGCCCAAAAAGGTATTTAAACTTGGTTCATCTGAAACTTCCAGTGCATGAGTTAAAACTTTCCCGGGAATTAGCTGTATATATCGGACGGGGAGTATCTATATATTGGATGTGCAACATCTATATGTCCAACGTGTTGTATCTATATATCCAATGTATTGCATCTATATATCCAACACCACCGATATATAGATGCTAAAAACACAGAGTGAGGAAGGGCATTTGCTACTTCCAACTCACGCAACTGAAATTCCGGATGATTTCTTTATTTCATCACCAGTATCTCATCCGGCAGGTATCCACTTCGGATACGCCACTCCTGCGGATAAAGATTATTAGCCCGGTTACCGATATTCTTCACAAAACCTAAAGGAACATCCTTATACGTCAACAGCACATAACCGCGTGGAGCAGTATCGGGAAGCACAATCGCTTCCTTACGCAAATAGGCAATAGCCTGTTCATACGAAATTTCTTCACGAGGAAAAACATCGGAAGCCTGCACAGTGCTCATAGCAAGGGCATGATTGGGAATCAGGTCCTTGCCTTTCACTTCGGCAAGGGTAACGCCTGCCTGAATGACACGAAGAGATTGTTGGAGGACGGATAATCCGGATATATATTCTTTAGGGAAAGCCGCAATATTCATTCCATTTACAGAAATCTCATAGTCATCTGCCGAAAGGAGCCAGGCACGGGCGGCCAATAATTGTTCCTTAGATGCTCCGGCATTAGTTTTAGATGCTGAGGCACCAGCTTTCTTCTTTCCTTGGGAAACAGTGGATTTGTAACGGATTCGTACCGTCTCTCCTTCCGGTTTACGAAGTACGGCAAGGAAAAAGCCCTCACCCTTTGTACGGTGAGGCAGAAAACGATATACAGGAAAATCTTCACCAGCAAGCAAGTTTCCGGTAATGTTCCACGCTGCCGGAGCATCTACCGGAAGTATCTCTGCACCGAATTCATCACGCATCCAGCGGATATTTTCTTCATCTTCCTGCGTATTATACGTGCAAGTGCTATAGATAAGCAATCCACCAGGTTTCAGACTGGGCCATATATCGGAGATGATACGTCGCTGACGTTGCCAGCAGATTTCCACATTCTCCGGACTCCATTCGCTGACGGCAACGGGATCTTTACGGAACATACCTTCACCGGAACAGGGAACATCGGTCAATATGACATCGAAGAAGCCTTCCAGATCAGCAAAGTCTGCCGGATCGTTATTGGTTACCACGACACCGGGATGCCCCCACTTCGTCAGATTCTCCGCCAGGATTTGCGAACGGTTACGGATCACTTCATTTGCTACCAACAGGCTGCCTGCAGGCAATACACTGCGGGCATGGGTAGATTTTCCACCGGGAGCGGCACAAAGGTCAAGCATCACGGAAGGCGTTTCACCGATATATTGCTTTAATGCTTGCTCCACAAACATGGAAGATGCCTCCTGTACATAATAGCATCCGGCATGAAACAACGGATCGAAGGTAAACGTCAACCGACGGTCGAGATAAAATCCTGTGGAAGACCAGAGCACACGCCCGGAAGAGGTATGAAAAAGACTGAATGAAGAATCGGGTAGTTTTTCTTCATTCAGTCGTATGCTTACGGGCTGTTCGCCATTTAAGGCGTCAGCCAGTTTATTATATTCTTCATCTCCCAGGAGGAGACGGGTACGGTCTGCAAAAGATACGGGTAAATCCATGTGCCAAATTATTTTATGTCCGCAAAGGTAATGCAAATCGAATGCATAACTTTCATGCTTGCATGAAAAAGTTATGCTGAGATGCAGCTTATCTTCTTCAAAGGTAACATAAAAAGGCAATACAAGGCAAACCCGCCGGGCACTAAAAACTAAGCTTGACTCCCGCAAAGTAGGAACGAGGCGCTCCCGGACCATAAATGTAACCGGAATCGCGAGTGGCTCCTTTATCAAAATCTTTCTGATAGGAGTTGAAGATATTCTGTACTCCCACATTGAATTGCAGGCACATACCGGAAAAATCTATATCATAAGCTACCTTGGCACCCAGTTCGAAGAAATCCGGGCTCTTCACCAACAGGTCTGCCGTACCATCTACTTCAGACATCAGATGAGGCACATACATTCGCCCGGTATAATTACCGTTCAGGGCTACTGACAATGCTTTTGTAGGATTGAAAGTGGCAGTAAAGTAACCATAAACATCGGGAGTACGCAATATCCGGTCGCTATGGCGTTCTTCATCCGACAAATGTTCCTTGTCTGCACTCCACTCCTCGGGAGAATCGTACAGACTGCGTTGCACGGTCAGTCCCGCCTGCAACTGGATTTTATCACGCCAGGCGATCTTTCCTTCCAATGTACCACCATACACCTTTGCACCGGAACCGTTGACACGGGTTTGTATCAGATATCCACTACCTTTCGGATCTTCTACCGGTGCTGTCAGTACAAATGGATCGGAGAGTTTCGTGAAGAAACCTTCTATCAGCAAATTTGCCTGGAAATCACCGAAGTAATGATACCAGTCCATCGAAGCGTTCACACTGCGCGAACGTTCTTCTTTCAGATCCTTAGCACGAACGATGGAAATCAACTCGCCTCCCACATTACTTATATGTAAGTCTTCGTCGAAAGCCTGCGGAGCACGGAAACCCTCAGCATAACTGAAACGGATATTTATGTCCTGCGTAGGGTTGTAGCGGATATTGGCACGGGGACTGAAAATGGCTTTGCTCATAATGCTATTCTTGTCCAGACGTCCGCCTATCAGAAAACTCCACTGCTCGCTTTTCCATTCATTCTGCACATAGGCACTCGCAATGTTCACAATCTGTTTCAAGGGATCGGGTGTATATTTATCAATCAACTGTTGCAGACGGTCTCCTGTTGCGGTGGGATCTTCCGCCAAAGCGGCATCCCGGTATTTTTGCATATCCGTTGCTTTGTCGTCCAGATTATCATGATTAAATTCTACCCCACCCGTCAAGTCGGAAGGCATAAAAAAGAGCTTATCAAAATGATAGATATACTGAACGCCCAATACACCGGTGAAATCGGTGGTATGCCCATAGGCACTGTAATAACTGTCGCGCACGATATGCTGGGCAGAGGCGTATGCATTGAACGCATGCTTCTGATCCTTGGAGAAGGCACTGAACTTCAAGCCGCCCGTATTGATGGAATGTTCAATCTGCTCCACCAGTCCGGGTTCGCCGGAACCATTCAGATTGGCATCTTCGGCAATGTGAGGCGGCAGATCAAAGCGGTTACCGCCACGACGGAATTCTTCCATGTGATGATATTCCAGATTCAACTTAGAATAGGGGCTCAGCCTATAATAAGCGTTCACGCCTACTGTCTGGTTCTTCAATTTGGGTAATTCGGAAAAACTGTCACCGTTGGAATCCCATGCCGAACGGTGGCGGTTCTGCCCGTAGAGGTAAGCTCCCATTTTGTTATCCGAAGATACCAGAGAAAGGTTAAGCGTAGTATTATTGTCAAACGAACCGGAGCCATCAAAATTGGAGATAGAGTGGGCAAACGAACCTGAGTTGCGGAGAGGTTCTTTCGTAATGATATTCACTGTTCCGGCAATGGCCGAAGAGCCGAAAAGAGCCGAACCGCCTCCACGTACCACTTCCACACGCTCTATCATATTAGCGGGAATCTGCTCCAAACCGTAAACACCCGCCAGTGCAGAAAAAATGGGACGGGAATCAATCAGTATCTGTGTATATTTCCCGTCCATACCATTGATACGTACCTGTGAGTAACCACAATTCTGGCAATCGTTTTCTACACGCACGCCCGGCTGGAAGACGAGACCTTGCGACAAGGTATGCGAATTGGTCATGTCGAATAGTTTCGGAGTAACAACTTTTACCAAGGTAGGTGCCAGTCGGCGAGCGGTTTCATTACGATTGGCTGTAACAACTACACCGTCCAAGGCTACCATATCTTCTTCCAGTTCGAAGTTTTCTTCCAGCGTCTTGCCTCGTTTAAGGGTTACTTTTCGTTCTTGTGGTTTATAACCTACGGCACTGACGGAGAGTATGAACTCACCTTCCGGAAGGTTCTTCAGAAAATAATGTCCGGTACCATCGGTCATAGTTCCGATAGTGGTCCCTTTCAGGGCTACTGTCATATAAGGAAGGTGTTCTCCTGTTTTTTTCTCTAATACGTGGCCAATAATATTGGCGTCAGATTTATTTAAATCAATTGCATAAGCGGTGTGGGAGAGCAATGTACACATCACTCCCACCACGAAAAAGATATATTTTTTCATGTAGTTCTAATTTTTAATGGATTTTAATAAGGGGAATTCCTATTGTCAATGAACTACAGGTGGTGCACGCAGACTGATGCCGCAACGAACTCGCACGCACTTGGTATGTTCTACAGCTGGAACACTCAGTACACGCAATAAAATAAGGAAAGCCGATGCGACAAAAAGAATAGCCGGTAGAGAAGAAGCTACAAAAGAAGAAAGGAAGAATATCGTTTCAACCTGCGCTTCCGTATGGCTATGTTCACCTTTGAACGGGTGGGAATGTACAATAATTACCCCATTTACCACATGCGAGTGAGTAAATAGTGTAATACCTCCTAAATATGCGATAAATAATAAAGGAAGGAACCATTTCAATATATTCCGTAACTTCTCCAAAAAGCGTTTTAATATAGATTTGCGAAAGTAGCACTAATTACAATAAGAAGCAACCGGATTTAGTTGTTTTAACCGGATATAGAGCAAAATACCTACATCTTATGAGTACAAGAAGTCTGATATTACATTATTATTAAATAAAAGTGATCCATTTTTTTCGGTTATGAAAGAATCAATCCCACCATCCCCCTTTACATCTAAAATATCTGCAAATATTTTCAGATAATACCGATTTTCTAAAAAAAATATCGTCTCTTTGCAACTTTCTAACTGGCATGATACGTCTAATACACAAAGAAACAATAAAAGATAAAACAAAATATGATTATGAAACGGATAATTTTAGCACTCATCGCCGCCATGACATTATGTTCACTGGTACAGGCAAAAAACAGAACGGTTACAGAAAACGACAGTCTGGGGAACAAAAAGCGCGTGATCGAACTGCGCGATACTACCATCGACGGAAAGACAGTAACCGATACGCTCAGCATCATGACCTACGAAGGCAGTAGTTCAGACAGCAAAAGTGATAAAGGATGGAAACACCACAACGGCAGTGGTTGGGACTGGGACTTCGATTTAGATGGCAAAACCTCTGAAACCATCATTTCAGTTACTGCCATCGTCTTCATCTTCGGTCTGCCGCTACTCATCGTCTTTACGGTATTCTTCTTCAATTACAAAAATCGAAAAGCCAAATACCGCCTTGCAGAACAAGCACTTTCGAGTGGGCAACAACTGCCTGAAGACTTCTTCAAGAATGCGGAGAAAACAGAAGATATCCGTACCAAAGGTATCAAAAACATCTTCATCGGCATCGGATTATTCATCTTCCTCTGGGCCATTACCGAGAACTTTGGAGTAGGTTGTGTCGGGCTGCTGATCATGTTCACCGGATTCGGACAATTAGTTATTTATTATACGCAAGACTCTAATAAAAAGAACAACCGGGAGAGATGAGCCAACTCAATGACATATCGTTAGTCGCACAGGTCGTGGTGTTTCGCAACACCAGGGCCTTCGACCAGTTGGTGAAAAAGTACCAGTCGCCCGTGCGACGGTTCTTCCTCAACCTGACTTGCGGCGACAACGAGTTGAGTGACGACCTGGCGCAGGACACGTTTATCAAAGCCTACACCAACCTGGCTTCATTCAAAAACCTGTCCAATTTCTCCACCTGGCTCTACCGTATTGCATATAATGTATTTTATGATTATCTTCGCAGTCGGAAAGAGACAGCCGACCTCGACACCCGGGAAGTGGATACCCGCTGGAACACCAGCCAAGATGACGTAGGACAACAGATGGACGTTTACCGGGCGCTAGCGACACTAAAAGAAATGGAACGAACCTGTATCACCTTGTTCTACATGGAAGATCAGAGCATCGAAAAGATTGCAGGTATCACGGGATGCCCGGCGGGAACAGTCAAAAGCCACCTCTCGCGGGCGAAAGAAAAAATGGCTACCTACTTAAAACAAAATGGTTATGACGGAAACAACTGATGATAAACTTTTGCAGCAGTTCTTCTCTGACAATCGGAAAGAGATAGAAGATAACGGCTTCAGCCGCCGCGTGATGCACCACCTACCCAACCGGTATTACCGGATTTCGCAGTTGTGGAGCTTATTCTGTTTTACGCTTGCCGTAGTGTTGTTCTTTGTTCTCGACGGCTTGCAGCTTGTGCTGGGGGCCTTACGCGAAACTTTCACCAGCGCCATACAAAGCGGTGCAGCGGAACTCGATCCCAAATCACTGATTATAGTGGCAGTAGTATTGGTCTACTTAGGATATCGCAAGATTTGTTCTTTAGCATAAAGCTCATTTATTCTTGCAATAAATCCGTTTGCCCTTACAATAATTTAGTTAGCCCTTGCCTGCATTTTGCAGGTCAAGGGCTAATTTTTTTTAACTGAGCAAACATTTCTCATCAATAAATTGTATCTTTGTCGACTCAATTAGAAAAACTAACTAAGCGTAAGAAGTTTTGAGAAGAATATTATTCATCATATTATCATCCGCATTATTCTTTATAGGAAATATTCACGCGCAAGTCGCCACCAGTGACTCGCTCGTGATGCATTATCTACAACAACAAGGCATTCCGGTTACCGCCAACAATGAAGTAAAGCTTCTGATGAGCGGACGGGAGAAGTTTCTGGATCTCTTCGAAGAAATACGCCACGCCAAACATCACATTCATCTGGAATACTTCAATTTCCGCAATGACTCCATAGCCAATGCCCTATTCGACTTACTGGCTGAAAAAGTACAGGAAGGTGTGGAAGTCCGTGCTCTCTTCGACGCTTTCGGTAACTGGTCTAATAACAAACCATTAAAGAAACATCACCTGAAAGCAATCCGTGACCGGGGCATTGAAATAGTGAAATTTGACCCGATCACCTTCCCATGGATCAATCATGCCATGCATCGAGATCATAGGAAAATCGTAGTGATTGACGGCAAAATAGGATATACCGGTGGTATGAATATAGCCGACTATTACATTACGGGACTGCCCAAAATCGGTCAATGGCACGACATGCACATGCGTATCGAAGGAGATGCCGTGCGCTATCTGCAAGGTATTTTCCTCACGATGTGGAACCAGGAGACTAAACAGCACGTCGGTGGCCCCGTTTACTTTCCTGATATACCGCAACTCCCCGACAGTATAGCCGAAGAAATAGCCATAGTAGACCGTACACCGAGGGAAACTCCCCGCTCCATCAGTCACGCTTATGCAGCATCCATTGGAGCTGCGCAACACAGCATACAGATTGTGAACCCCTACTTTGTACCGACCAAATCCATCCGGAAGGCCATTAAATATGCATTAAAAAAAGGTACTGAAGTGGAAATCATGATACCTGCCGTTTCTGATATTCCTTTCACCCCGGAAGCATCCTTCTATATCGTACACAAGCTGATGAAGAAAGGGGCAAAAGTTTATCTCTTTAACGGAGGCTTCCACCATTCCAAGATTATGATGGTAGACCGGAATTTCTGTACTGTGGGTACAGCCAATCTGAATAGCCGCAGTCTGCGATATGACTTTGAAACGAATGCGTTTATTTTCGATCCTACAATCACTCACCAGTTGAATGATATGTTTGAACGGGATAAAAAGAATAGTACGCTATTGACTCCCGAAGTTTGGAAAAAGCGTTCAGGATGGAAGAAGTTTGTAGGTTGGGTGGGTAACTTAATGACACCGTTCCTTTAATTATACCTCCGTTCCTCTAATTTTTAATTGAAAATTATTCTATGCTATCTGCCGAAGTTTAGTTACCTTTGGCGAGGCAAAAAAAGGTTGCCCCTTTTGTTGTTTATAATTCGTAATCTGCAATCATGAAACAATATTTAGACTTGCTCAATCGGGTATTAACCGAGGGCGTACACAAGGAAGACCGTACCGGAACCGGTACAATCAGCGTATTCGGACATCAAATGCGCTTCAATATGGAGGATGGCTTTCCCTGCCTCACCACCAAAAAACTGCATCTGAAATCGATTATATATGAATTGCTATGGTTCCTGAATGGAGATACCAATGCCAAGTATCTGCAAGATCATGGTGTTCGCATTTGGAACGAATGGGCGGATGAGAACGGTGATCTGGGACATATTTACGGTTATCAATGGCGTTCCTGGCCTGATTACAAAGGTGGTTCCATCGATCAGATCAGTGAGGCTGTAGAAACAATTCTTCATAATCCGGATTCCCGCCGCATCATTGTCAGCGCTTGGAATGTGGGAGATATTAACAATATGAATCTTCCTCCCTGTCATGCTTTCTTTCAATTCTATGTGGCAAACGGACGGTTGAGTCTCCAACTCTATCAACGAAGTGCGGATATTTTTCTCGGTGTACCTTTCAACATCGCATCTTATGCCCTACTGTTGCAGATGATGGCACAAGTGACCGGGCTGAAAGCAGGGGATTTCATTCATACACTCGGTGATGCGCACATTTATCTGAATCATCTGGAGCAGGTCAAACTGCAACTTTCCCGCGAACCACGTCCGTTGCCGCAAATGAAGATAAACCCGGATGTGAAGAGCATCTTCGACTTCCAATATGAAGATTTCGAATTGGTAAATTACGATCCACATCCGCATATAGCAGGTAAAGTTTCTGTTTAACAAATCATATATCCAATCATGATTAGTATCATCGCCGCCATAGACCGCAACTTAGGAATCGGTTTCCAAAATAAATTATTATTCTGGCTTCCCAATGACTTAAAACGTTTCAAGGCATTGACCACAGGAAACACCATCATCATGGGAAGAAAAACATTCGAGTCCCTGCCTAAAGGCGCACTGCCCAACCGAAGAAATGTGGTACTTTCATCTAATCCTGCGATTCAATGTCCCGGTGCAGAAGTATTCCCTACCCTTGAAGCAGCTTTGCAAAGCTGTCAGCCTGAGGAACAAGTATATATTATGGGCGGAGCAAGTGTATATAAACAGGCAATGCCATTGGCAGACATGCTTTGCCTGACGGAAATCGATGCAGAAGCACCTCAGGTAGATGCTTACTTCCCTGCTGTAGAGTCCGCAATATGGCATGAAAAAAGCAGGGAATCTCATCTTATTGACGAGAAACATCCCTGCCCTTATGCATTTGTGGATTATATCCGTAAGTAATTCCTAATCTTCATCCACCTCCACCATGATTGGCATCTGCCGTTTTATGGCTTCATGGAAGGATATTAGTGTTTCTGTGCGCGCTAACCCCAACGGCTGTAATTTATCGTGGATAATGCTCAGCAAATGGTGGTTATTGCGTGCGTAAAGTTTAATAAACATATCATATTTACCCGTCGTAAAGTGACATTCCACAACTTCGGGAATAGCTTCAAGTGCCTTTGTCACTGCGTCAAAAGATTCCGGATCTTTCAGATAAATGCCAATATAGGCACAAGTCTCATAACCGATTTTTTCCGGATCGATGACGTACTCCGAACCTTTCAAGATACCTAAATTCGTCAATTTTTGTATGCGTTGATGTATGGCTGCACCGGAAACATTGCAAGCTCTCGCCACTTCCAGGAAAGGAATACGGGCATTATCTGCAATCAATTTCAGTATTTGCTCGTCTAAAGTATCCAATTGATGATGTCCCATTTCTAATTTTATGATTAATAAATAACGATTGCCTCACCGTATTCTCATACGAGAATGTGCAAAGTTAGCGAAATTTTTCCCAATAAAAATACGATTTATTACTTTTCTTGCTAAAAAATGAATAAACCCACAGTTACGATAAACAGGGTGAAAAGAAGATAAGCTGCATCCCGGCATAACTTTTTCATGCGAGCATGAAAGTTCTGCGCTCAATTTGCATTATCTTTGCCTATAACTACAAAATTAGATTGTTATGAAAAAATATCTTGTACTTGCATTGTGCTTACTGATGGTTACAATAGGCCATGCGCAAAACTACACTGAGTATTTTGCCGATAAAACACTGCGTATTGATTATATCTTTACAGGAAATGCTGCCCGCCAGAATGTATGTCTGGATGAACTGTCCGTACTTCCATCATGGGCCGGAAGGCGTCATCATTTAGCTGAATTACCTTTGCAAGGTAATGGACAAATCATCATGAAGGATTTGGAAAGTGGAAAGACAATCTATACTACTTCTTTCTCTTCCCTCTTTCAAGAGTGGCTGGAAACGGACGAAGCCAAGGCTGTCACCAAAGGATTTGAAAATACCTTCTTACTGCCCTACCCGCTCCGTCCTGTGGAAATAGAGATCACCCTGTTAAGCCCGAGAAAAGAAGTGCGTACACACCTGACGCACACTGTACGCCCCGATGATATACTTATTCATCAGAAAGGAACTGCACACATCACTCCACATAAATATCTGCTAAAGAATGGTGAAACTGACAAGTGCATCGACGTGGCCATTCTTGCCGAAGGATATACTCCTGCAGAAATGAACGTATTCTATCAGGATGCGGAAATCGCCTGTGAAAGCCTATTCTCACACGAACCGTTCAAGAGTATGAAAGATCGCTTCAATATTGTAGCTGTTGCCAGCCCATCTGATGACACAGGGGTAAGTGTTCCCCGTTTGGGAGAATGGAAACATACAGCCTTTAGTTCCCATTTCAGTACATTCTATTCTGACCGTTATCTGACTACCCGTCGTGTCAAATCCATACACGATGCTTTGGCCGGAATACCATATGAACACATTATTATTCTTGCCAATACTGAAGAGTATGGAGGTGGTGGTATCTATAATGCTTATACCCTGACTACAGCTCATCACCCAATGTTCCGCCCGGTAGTTGTACATGAGTTCGGACACAGTTTCGGAGGGTTGGCCGATGAATATTTCTACGACGATGATGTCATGACAGATACCTACCCATTGGATATAGAACCTTGGGAACAAAACATAAGTACCCGTATCGATTTCGCTTCTAAATGGGAAGACATGCTCATTAAAGGTACTCCTATTCCTACCCCTGTCAACGAACAGGCAAAGTATCCGGTAGGAGTATATGAAGGAGGTGGATATTCAGCCAAAGGCGTATTCCGTCCCGCTGATAACTGCCGTATGCGCACCAATGAATATCCAACATTCTGCCCGGTATGCCAACGATCACTGCAAAGACTCATTGATTTTTATACCAAATAAAAAGAGAAACTAAACTTTAAAGACCAACATTATGATCAAACTTCAACGTATCAGCACCGCTGATGGATTTTTGTATGAGTACATGGAACAGTTAATAACCGCTGCCTTCCCGCCTGAAGAATACCGACCGTTAGAAGAACTGCGCCTGTACACTGATAGCAAACCTCATTTCTATAACAATATTATTTTCCACCATGATACTCCTGTAGGATTCATTACCTATTGGGATTTCGGCAAATTCTATTACGTAGAACACTTTGCTGTTGATCCGGCCCAGCGTAATGGGGGACATGGAAAGAACGTTTTAAATCATTTATGCGAGTTGCTTCAACATCCTATTGTTCTGGAAGTGGAAATGCCGGAAGAAGAAATGGCCCAAAGACGTATTAATTTCTACAAGCGCCAAGGATTTGCTCTTTGGGAGAAACCATATCTTCAGCCTCCATACAGACCCGGGGATGATTATTTACCCATGCTACTTATGGCACACGGAAATTTAGAGTGTGAAAGGGATTTTGAAACAGTAAAAAACTCTATATATCGGGAAGTATATAATGTATAAGAATAAAAAAATAAAGGGTGCCTATTCGAAATAAGCGCCCTTTATTTATATAGTTTGATTTAACTTCTTACTGACGCGGCTGCGCAGAATAGTTAAGTTTCAATGCATAAGCTTTACGAAGAGCTTCTTTGATATCTGTTACGATACCCATTTTCGTATCTTGGTCTACTTTCAAAGAAACAGTCATCTGCGGTTGATCTTCTTCCTTCATACTGGCACGTTCACCAATAATATAATCTTGGATTTCAGCAACTTCAGCATAGCTGTCGTTCAATTGGATACGACTTTCATTACCCAGTTTCTTACGGAACTCAGCTGTAGGCTTTCCTACATAGATAAACGTAACCAAAGATTTCTTTTCCAGTTTTTCCAACTCAGTAGCTTGCGGAACCTTAAACTCAACCTTTAATGTTACCTCACGCATTGTTGTTACAATCATAAAGAAGAACAACAAAGTAAAGATAAGGTCAGGCAGAGAAGAAGTATTCAACGCAGGCATTTCGCGTTTACCAGTCTTATTAAATTTTCCCATTACTTCTTTTCTCCGTACTTTTTAGGTTCTGCCTCAGAGATCTTCTGAGGATAAATATCACGAATTGCTTTTTGTTGGTCTTCGTCCAAAGCAGCATAGTCCTTTCCCCATTTCTCCTGAGCCAATTCATCTCTCAACTCATTGTAAGCAGCTACCAGCTCATTCTGAACAGCTAAGTATGCTTTATAGGAAGAACCACGGTCACAACGCAAAGAAATTACATGCTTTTCCGTAATCTGCATAGTCCCGAAGAAAGGAATGTCTTTCGCATGCTTTTCCGGTTTAGACTCATCATTATACGGGTTGGCAATGAATTCTTTTGCCTTATCTCTCAACTGATCTACATTAACATATTCTCCACTACACATCAACTGGTCGTTCATGTTCAGGAAGACTGTCATGACGTTACGCTCCTTAACCTTATCTGAATCGTCTTTCTTTTGGTCTTGCTCGGGTGGTGGTGGCAAACGTCTTGCCAAACCACGGTCCGTATCCATAGAAGTCGTAATCAAGAAGAAGATCAACAATAGGAAAGCAATATCCGCTGTAGAACTTGAGTTTATATCAGGAACTTTTCTTTTTCCTTTTGCCATTGTAATTACTCCATTAGATTGAGTTCCCTCAATCGATTATGATAATTTCTTTTTAATACTACTGAAAAGCATTGCAAGAACAGTTGCTCCCAGTAAGAAATAAATAGTATACAAGAACATATCAGTTACCTTCAACCAAAAGGGAACATTATCAGTTCCACTATAACCTGGTATATTCATCTGTTCTCCACTACCCATAGACCAAGCAACGATCATTACAACAACCAGCAAAATAACACCTAACAGTGATTTCAAAGCTTTTACAGGATTATCTTTTAATGCGCTACCAAATTGTAGGATAAACGCAGCTACCATTGCAACAACAGTCAAAGCAAACAAACCATACATTAAGTACAGCAGACTTTCTGTCTGTGCAGGCTGCCACATCTCGGGATCAACGCCCGTCAGTACTGCATCGCCCTGAGCATCTCCACCAAAGTAGAATAAGCCCAATACCACTAAAATAGCGGCGAATAAAACATACAGTACATAATATGATACTCTATATGATAATTTAGCCATTTCTCTTATTTTTTGTATTTCAAGTTATATTTGATAACCATGTCCAACAGAGTGATAGAAGAATCTTCCATTTCGCTGGTCAAAGCCTCGATCTTAGACAGGATATAGTTGTAGAATACCTGCAGGATCAAAGCAACGATCAAACCGAAGATAGTTGTAATCAAGGCAACTTTCATACCACCTGCTACAACCGTCGGAGAGATATCACCTACTTGTTGAATCTTATCAAATGCCTGCACCATACCGATTACAGTACCCAAGAATCCCAAAGACGGAGCCATTGCGATGAACAGTGTAATCCAAGAGCAACCTTTTTCCAGGTAACCAGCTTGTACACCACCGTAAGATACTACAGACTTCTCAACTACGTCAAGACCTTGATCGATTCTCAATAAGCCTTGGTAATAAATAGAAGCGATAGGGCCTCTTGTATTACGTGCGATGTCTTTAGCAGCTTCTACGTCGCCTTTTTCCAAAGCAGCTTCAATAGCAGCCAAGAACTTCTTTGTGTTGATTTCAGCCAAGCTCAAATAAATGATACGTTCAATACAGAATGCAAGACCGATAACCAAAGCAATAGCAACCAAACTCATGAAAGATGCAGTACCTTCAATAAACTTAGTTTTAATTTCCTTGTGAATACCACCTTCTTCTGCTTCTACAGTAGCATCACCGGCAGGAGCCGCCTGAGCTGCTGGAGCAGCTTGTTCTGTTTGTTCCGCTGCAGGAGCATCTTGAGCCTGAGCAAGTTGAGTTGAGCCAAATGTTAAGACTC
>OMDY01000133.1_pt1 | contig 49342 bp, 40 predicted proteins | sample 1645281 | NCBI WGS metagenome assembly OMDY01 (sample SAMEA103958145, study PRJEB25191) | human gut metagenome | biome: human-associated habitat [ENVO:00009003]; feature: intestine environment [ENVO:2100002]; material: feces | place: Germany | collected 2013/2015
CTCCCGCCGCACTACGTCTGCCCAAACTGCCACCACACGGACTTCGAGTCCGGAGCGGGCTTCGGCTGCGGCGCGGACATGCCCGACAAGGACTGCCCCGAGTGCGGCACCAAGATGCGCAAGGAGGGCTTCGACATCCCCTTCGAGACCTTCCTGGGATTCGGCGGCGACAAGGTACCTGATATCGACCTCAACTTCTCGGGCGAATACCAGGCCCGGGCTCACAAGTACACTGAAGAACTCTTCGGCTCCGACCACGTTTTCCGCGCAGGCACGATAGGTACGCTGGCGGAAAAGACGGCCTACGGCTATGTGCTCAAGTATCTCGAGGAGCGCGGGCTGAAGGTCTCGAAGGCGGAGGAGAGCCGTCTCGCAATGGGCCTGGTGGGCGTCAAGCGTACCACGGGCCAGCACCCCGGCGGACTCGTCGTCATCCCGCAGGACATGGAGGTCGAGGACTTCTGCCCCGTGCAGCACCCGGCCGACGACCCGGGCAGCGGCATAATTACGACGCATTTCGAATATCACAGCATGGAGGCAAACCTCCTCAAGCTCGACGAGCTGGGCCACGATGACCCGACCATGCTCAAGATGCTCGAGGACATGACGGGCGTGAACGTCCGCGAGATACCCCTCGACGACCCGGAGACGCGCCGCATCTTCAAGACCCCGGAGCCGCTGGGACTCGGCGACGACGACCCCATCATCGGCAAGACCGGCACCATCGGCATACCCGAGTTCGGCACCGGCTTCACGCGCCAGATGCTGGTGGACACACAGCCGGAACAGTTCGACACGCTCGTGCGCCTCTCGGGCTTCTCCCACGGCACGGACGTGTGGCTGGGAAATGCCAAGGACCTGATACTCAGCGGCACAGCCACCGTCAACGACACGATAGGCTGCCGCGACGACATCATGCTCTACCTCATTTCTAAGGGAATGCCGGACAAGCGTTCCTTTAAGATAATGGAGTCCGTCCGAAAGGGACGCGGCCTGCCCGAGGGCGCGGAGGCGGAGATGCGCGACGCCGGCGTGCCGGACTGGTACATCGGCTCCTGCCGGAAGATAAAGTACCTCTTCCCGAAGGCCCACGCCGTGGCCTACGTCATGATGGCCTTCCGCATCGCGTGGTTCAAGGTCCACAAGCCGCTGCAATTCTACAGCGCCTACTTCTACCGCCGCAGCCAGAAGGACGCCTTCGACGCCGGCATGATGCTCAAGGGCCGCGACTTTGTGCGGCGCAAGATAAACGAGATACACGCCAAGAGCGACGCGACAGCCAAGGAGGACGACCTCGTGACCACGCTGGAGGCCGTCTATGAGTTCTACATGCGCGGCTTTGAGTTTGCGCCCATGGACCTCTACGAGTGCGACGCGACGAAGTTCCTCGTCGTGGACGAAAAGCGGCTGCGCCCGCCCTTTGTGGCCATATCCGGCCTCGGTGCGGCGGCGGCGAACGACCTAATGAACTGCCGCTGCGGAGGCAGGCGCTTCATCTCGGTGGAGGAGCTCTCCATGGCCTGCCCCAAGGTCAGCCAGGCGCATATAGAGCAGCTCAAGGCCGTCGGCGCCCTCGGCGAGATGCCCGAGGAGAGCCAGATGACACTGTTTTAAAAAGAAAAACGGCGGACACTTTTGAGGTGTCCGCCGTTTTGTTATGTACTTACATGAAATTCTGGATAAGCACCAGCAGCACGATGCCCGGTATGCCCAGCACCCCCGCCACGAGTGCGTTCGTGGCGTTGATGCCGAGCGAGAAGTCGAAAAAGCCGCCGATGAAGTTGAAAACAAAGAGCAGCACGAGCCCACTGAGCATATTCAGCAGCAGCTTGAAGAGGAGCTTTATCGGAAGTCGGATTATCTTCAGCAGCAGATATAACAGCAGGGCGCAGACTATTATGGTTATGATGGTCGCTATCGGCGGCATTTTATGCCCTCCTTATCAGAGAAAATAGGATTTCAGATTCCTCACCGCATAGTTGTACTTCGCCTTGAGGGCGCTCATCTCGTAGATGCAGGTGTCAAGCGCGGAGGGGTCGGTCATGTTATTGAATTTGACGTAAACCTCGCCGAGTTGGTTCCTTATGCTGTCGAGCTCCTCGACAGCCTTCTTGACCTCGGCCTTGTGGGCCTTGGATTCTCTTGAACGTTTGGACAAGTATATCACACTCCCTTGTCCATATTGTATTCAGCTCAAGAGAATTTTAACCGGAAAGCCCAAAAACTTCTTGTAATACGTCAAGGCATCGGAGCCATACTAGACTCGGACTTCAAAAGAGAAGCGAATCCGGTAGGGCGAGAGAGAAAAACCCAAGGCCGGTGCCGGTGCGTAAAAGCACCATAAGGCGAATGGCCGTCCGCATGAAAGCGGGCTGCCGGAAGGAGCCGTAAGCCTTATTCCCTGAGCGGGATAAGAGCAGGCTTCAAAACGCAAGAGAATGAAGTCAAGTGCCGCAAAGGCGAAGCGAAAGCTGCGCCGGAGACGGCGCGGCGGGGAGGCACAAAAGTGCAGCCCCGCTTTTTTTCTTGCAATTTAGGGGCGGGTGGGATATACTATATAAGTAAAATTATGCAATTTTGCGCTACAATATATTGATTTAGTGAGGGAAAAACTGCAAATGGCAAGAAACACCCCCGAGTCCTACGGAAACGAGAGCATATCCCAGCTCAAGGGCGAGGACAGGGTCAGGAAACGGCCTGCGGTGATCTTCGGCTCGGACGGGCTCGAGGGCTGCGAGCACGCGGTATTCGAGATCCTGTCGAACTCGATAGACGAGGCCCGTGCGGGCAACGGCAGCATTATAACACTGACGCGCTATCTCGACAAGAGCATCGAATGCGAGGACTTCGGCCGCGGCTGCCCTGTGGACTGGAACCCGGCCGAGAAGAAATACAACTGGGAGCTCGTGTTCTGCGAGCTCTACGCCGGAGGCAAATACCGCAACAACGAGGGCGGCGACTACGAGTATTCGCTGGGCCTCAACGGCCTCGGCACCTGTGCGACGCAGTATTCTTCCGAGTACATGGACGTCATAGTCCGGCGCGACGGCAAGAAATACACGCTCCATTTTGAAAAGGGCCGCATCAAGGGCAAGCTCGAAGAAGAGCCCGCAGACCGCAAAAAGACCGGCACGGACATCCGCTGGAGGCCTGACCTCGAGGTATTTACGGACATAGACATTCCGCTGGAGTACTACACCGAGACGCTTAAGCGGCAGGCCGTGGTCAACGCGGGCGTCACCTTCCGGCTGCGCAACGAGATAGCCGCGGGTAAGTTTGAGACGACGGATTTCCTCTATGAAAACGGCATCCTCGACTACGTTTCGGAGATAGCGGGGGAGGAGACGCTCTCCGCGCCCTGCTTCATCCAGGCCGAGCGCAAGGGCCGCGACAGGGCGGACAAGCCGGAGTACAAGGTCAAACTCTCGGCGGCGTTCTGCTTTTCGAACAAGGTCAGTGCCATAGAGTACTACCACAACAGCTCCTTCCTCGAGCACGGCGGCGCGCCTGAAAAGGCCGCAAAGAGCGCCTTCGTCAGCGCAGTGGACGGCTATATCAAGAAGGTCGGCAAATACCAGAAGAACGAGAGCAAAATAAGCTTTCAGGATGTGGCGGACTGCCTTGTGCTCGTGACGAACTGCTTCTCGACGCAGACCTCCTACGAGAACCAGACCAAGAAGGCCATCACCAACCGCTTCATCCAGGAGGCGATGACGGAGTTCCTCCGCTCTCAGGTGGAGGTCTACTTCATAGAGCACAAGGCCGAGGCGGACCGAGTGGCCGACCAGGTGCTCATCAACAAGCGCAGCCGTGAGCAGGCGGAAAAGGCGCGCCTCAACATCAAGAAAAAGCTCACAGGCAGCATGGATATCTCCAATCGCGTACAGAAGTTCGTGGACTGCCGCAGCCGTGACGTTTCAAAGCGCGAGATATACATTGTGGAGGGCGACAGCGCCCTCGGCGCCTGCAAGCTCAGCCGGGATGCGGAGTTCCAGGGCATCATGCCCGTTCGCGGCAAGATACTCAACTGCCTCAAGGCCGACTACGGCCGTATTTTCAAAAGCGAGATAATAACCGACCTCATAAAGGTCCTAGGCTGCGGTGTGGAGGTACCCAAGCACGCCAAGGAGCTGCCTGCCTTCGAGCTGGACAGCCTGCGCTGGAGCAAGATAATCATCTGCACCGACGCGGACGTGGACGGCTTCCAGATACGCACGCTGATCTTGACCATGCTCTACCGCCTTGCGCCCACGCTCATACGCGAAGGCCTGGTGTACATCGCGGAGTCTCCGCTCTACGAGATAGAATCCGGCGGCAGGACCTGGTTCGCCTACACGGACCGCGAGAAGGCGGAGATAGTCGAGGAACTCGGCGGCGCCAAGGCGTCCATCAACCGCTCCAAGGGCCTCGGCGAGAACGACCCGGACATGATGTGGCTCACGACGATGAACCCCGATACCCGGCGGCTCATCCGCGTCATGCCCGAGGACGCGGAGCGCACGAGCCAGATGTTCGACCTGCTCCTCGGCGACAACCTGAGCGGCAGAAAGCAGCACATATCTGAATTCGGCAGTCAGTATCTTGACCTTGCCGACATATCATAAGGGGGTCTGGCAATGAAGCTTAAAACTGTCAAGACGATAGTCGCAGTAGGCATGGCGCTCGCAGTCATACTCTGTCTCGTCGGCATCTTCGGCATGGACCCGGCGTCACCGCAGGCCGGGAGCATGTCTATTTGGGCCGTCGTCGTGGTGCTGTTCACCATGGCCGTTGTGCTCAAGTGGAGCCGCTGCCCCTGGTGCGGTGGGCTCCTCATCAAAAAACTGTTCAGCATCAAGGAGTGCCCCCACTGCGGTCGCGACCTTGAGACAGGCAAGAAGAAAAAAGGCAAGGGCGGAAAGAAGTAAATGGCTCGAAAAAAACCGGCACAGGAGCCGGAAAACAAAAAAGTTACCAACGAAAACGTAATGGGCCTGCGCGCCGAGGTGCTCGAGCAGCCCATAACCGAGACGCTGGAGACGAACTACATGCCCTACGCGATGAGTGTCATTGTCTCCCGCGCCATACCCGAGATAGACGGCTTCAAGCCCTCGCACCGCAAGCTTCTCTATACCATGTACAAGATGGGATTATTGAGCGGCTCGAGGACCAAGTCGGCCAACATAGTCGGCCAGACCATGAAGCTCAATCCCCACGGCGACGCAGCCATATACGAGACGATGGTGCGACTTACAAAGGGCTGCGAGGCACTCAATACGCCCTTTGTGGACTCAAAGGGCAACTTTGGCAAGGTGTATTCGCGAGACATGTCCTACGCCGCCTCGAGGTACACGGAGGCAAAGCTCGCCCCCATCTGTGCTGACATCTTCCGGGACATAGACAAGGACACGGTCGATTTCGTGGACAACTACGACGGCAAGATGAAGGAGCCGACGCTGCTGCCCACGGCCTTTCCCAATGTGCTAGTCTCCGCCAACACCGGCATAGCCGTCGGCATGGCCAGCCAGATCTGCGGCTTCAACCTCACCGAGGTCTGCGAGACGGCGATAAGCTATATCCGCGACCCGGAGTGCGACCTCATGGCCACGCTGCCTGCCCCGGATTTCCCCACGGGCGGCGAGATAATCATGGAGCCCGGCGTCATGGAGGAGATATACCGTACCGGCCGGGGAAGCTTCAAGGTACGCTCCCGCTGGCGCTATGACGCGAAAGAAAATGTCATAGAGATATACGAGATACCCTATACCGCAACGGCAGAGGCCATAATGGACAAGGTCGCGGAGCTGGTGAAGGCAGGCAAGGCCAAGGAGATCTCCGATATGCGCGATGAGACCGATCTCGGCGGCTTGAAGCTCGCCATCGACCTCAAGCGCGGTGCAGACCCGGAAAAGCTGATGGCAAAGCTCTTCAAGTCCACGCCGCTGATGGACTCCTTTGCCTGCAACTTCAACATCCTCATAGCGGGTACGCCCAGGGTCATGGGAGTGCGCGAGATACTCTCTGAGTGGACCGCGTGGCGGCTCGACTGCGTGAAGCGGCGCATTTACTTCGACCTCAGCCGCAAGCAGGAAAAGCTGCATCTCCTCCGGGGCCTCGGCAAGATACTGCTCGATATCGACAAGGCCATCAACATCATCCGCAACACGGAGCGCGAGGCCGACGTCGTGCCCAACCTGATGGCCGGCTTCGGCATAGACAAGGTCCAGGCCGAGTACGTGGCCGAGATAAAACTGCGCAATATAAACCGTGAGTACATCCTCAAGCGTACGGCTGAAACGTCTGATCTCGAGCGAGACATAGCCGAGCTCGACGCCACGCTGCAAAGCCGCCGCAAGCTCCAGAACATCATCGTCAAGGAGCTCGAGCGGATTATAAAGGACTACCCGTCGCCCAGACGCACGGGCATAGTCTACGCTGACGAGCTGCCCGACGACATAGACGAGGAGCCGGTTGAGGATTATCCGGTCCGCGTGTTCGTCTCGCGTGAGGGTTATCTCAAGAAGATAACGCCGCAGTCTCTGCGCATGTCGAGCGAGCAGAAGTACAAGGAGGGAGACGGCCCCGCGGCGGAATTCGACGCGACGAACCGCTCGGAGCTGCTCGTGTTCACGGACCGGCAGCAGGTATACAAGACCCGCCTTGCGGATTTCGAGGACTCCAAGGCCTCGGTGCTGGGCGTGTACCTGCCGGGCAAGCTGGGCATGGACGAGGGCGAGCGCGTGCTGGACGTCATAGACCCCGGCGACTACACGGGCCAGCTGCTGCTGTTCTTCGAAAACGGCAAGGCCGCGCGCCTCACGCTCTCCGCCTATGAGACAAAGACAAACCGTAAGAAGCTGCTGAACGCGTACTCGGACAAGAGTCCGCTGGTGTGCATCCTCCAGCTCGGCGAGGAGCTCGAGCTTGCGGCATTCTCCACTGAGGGCCGCGCCATCATTTTCAGCAGCGCGCTGCTCGCACCAAAGACCTCGCGTTCCACACAGGGCGTGGCGGTAATGACTATGAAGCCGAAGTACAAGCTGAGCGGAGCCCGACCGCTGCATGAGACGGGCATCAAAAACCTCTCCCGCTATCGCGTTCGCAGTCTTCCCGCCGCCGGCGCGCTGCTCAGGGACGAGGACAGGGGAGAAAAACAACTGTCTCTATTGGAGGAATAGTGATGCTGCACACAAAGACGATTAAGGACTATCTTCGTGAATACGCCCTCATAGTCCTCGGCTCAGTCATCTACGCGGCCGGCTTCCGCTTTTTCTTCTATCCCAACGACATCATCGCAGGCGGTGTAACCGGTATTGCGATGATCATCAACTACCTGACCGACATCCCCGTCGGTGTTTTGAACATCGTGATAAACATCCCGCTGTTCATACTCGCCTGGCGCGCCTTCGGACTGAAGTTCATCATCGGCTCCTTTGTGGCTACCATGCTCTCCTCAGTGCTGATGGACGTGTTCGCCATCATACCTGTGACTGTCACGAACAACCTGCTGCTTGCGGCCATCTACGGCGGCGTCATCTACGGCCTGGGCCTTGGCCTCATCTACCGCGCAGGCGACACCACGGGCGGTATCGACATCGTGGCGAAGTTCGTGCGCCGCAAATATCCCTATATCAACTTCGGCACCATAATCCTCGTCCTCGACGTCATCATAATCGCGGCTTTTGCGCTCATATTCAACCAGTACGAGGCCGCGATGTATGCCATAATAGCCATGTTCATCGTGACGCGGGTCATCGACCTCGTGCTCTACGGCATCGGCACGTCGAAGGTCTGCTATATAATCAGCGACGAGAGCGATAAGCTCAAGAACGCCATCACCGCCACCCTCGGCCGTGGAGTGACTCTGCTGCACGGCGAGGGCGCCTACACAGGCAAGGCGAAAAACGTCATCCTCTGCGTCATCAAAAAGCACCAGATCATGGACGTTAGGCGCATAATCAAGTCCATAGATACCCACGCCTTCCTCATAGTGACGGAGGCGAAGAATGTCTACGGCAATGGCTTTGGCGACATTTCCGACGAGAGCTGAGAAAGGAGAAACGCAATGGACATCGAAAAACTCAAAAAGAACCTCGAGGGACGCGGCTTTACGTTCCGCTATTTTGAGACCGGCGCCGAGGCGGCCGACTATCTGACGGAGCAGCTCGCCGGCAAAACCGTCGGCATAGGCGGCAGCAAGACCGTTGAGGCCATCGGCCTCTACGAGAAGCTCCAGGGCAAGGCCGCGGACGTGGCCTGGCACTGGAAGACAGAGCCGGACGAGGCCCGCGCGAGGGCTGCCAAGGCTCAGATTTATATTTCCAGCGCCAACGGCATAGCTGAGACGGGCGAGATAATAAATATAGACGGTGCGGGCAATCGTGTGGCCTCCAATCTCTACGGCCATGAGAAGGTCTATATCGTCGCGGGCGTAAACAAGGTATGTCCTGACGTTGAGAAGGCCTTCTGGCGGGCCAGAAACGTGGCCGCTCCGCTCAACGCGCGCCGCTTTGGTAAGAACACCCCCTGCGTCACCGGTGAGCTCAAGTGCTATGACTGCCGCAGCGCTGAGCGTATCTGCCGCGGCGTGTCCATGCTCATGGAGCCCATGATGGGCATGCCGATAGAGGTTGTAATCATCAACGAGGAGCTGGGCTACTGATTTTTGGGAGGAGGCGCGGCCGTGAAAAGGACGCTTGCAGCAATACTGGTTCTCGCGGCGCTTGCAGCGCCGCTGAGCGGCTGCGCCTCCATCTTTGACCAGGAATACCTTACGATAGAGAATTACGCCGAATCCACGGCCACGCCCCAGCAGACGGAGGGCTCTGTGGCGGTGGAAAACTACCTCGAGCTCAAGCTCGCCATAAACAAGCTTGTCACTGCGCACGAGGAGCGCGGCTCGCTGGATTTCAGCGGCTACGACGGAGAGAACATCCGCGACGACCTTGCCTCTGCATGCAACGACGTCAGAAGCGAGACCGCGCTCGCCGCCTATGCCGTGGACTACATTTCCTACGACCTTGACAGGCTTGTGAGCTACTATGAGGCCGATGTGTTCATTTACTACCTGCACACGCAGGAGGAATTGGACTCAATAGTCAGCGTGAGCACGGTGAGTGGTCTGTACGACGCAATATGCGACGCGCTCGAGGAGATGAGCACTGAACTGGTCGTCATGGTGAACGCCTCCGGCGCCGGAGAGGCGGAGGTCATCGACTATGTGACAGAGGCGTATTTTGCCGACCCGCTCTCATGCGTGAACCGCCCGCAGGCAGAGGTCACCATGTACACCGGCGGCGGACTGCAGCGCATCTACGAAATAAACCTGGACTACGGAGCCAGCTCGCCCACGCTCAAGTCCCGCAAGGAGATATTGACGGGCGACCTTGAAGACCTGGCTGCGCGTGTCACGGCGCAGGGCTCGGCCTATCGTGCCCTCCAGGCGGCGACTGTTATAATGGAGTCCTGCCGCTCGGACGCGGAGGCGGGTGGCACCTTCTGGGACGCAGTGCACCTTGGCTCGGCCAACAGCGAGGGCATGGCCCTGGCCTTTAAGGCGCTGTGCGACATGGTGGGCGTGGAATGCCTTGTGGTCTCCGGACGCCTCGACCGCGCGGAGCACTACTGGAACATAATCACCGTAGACGGCGCGAGCTACCATGTGGACGTCAGCGCTGCTGCGGAGTTTGGCCTCGCGGGGACCTTCCTCATCAGCGATTCCGACATGTGGGGCCACTACTGGTGGGACAATGAGAAGTACCCCCAGTGCGAGGGCAGCTTGTCTTATTCCGCGCTGATTGAGGAGCCTGACGAGCCGAGTCCCGAGACCAGTCCCGACAGCGAGAGCCCCAGTCCCAGTCAAAGTCCGAGCACTTCAGAAGAGCCGGACGCGGAAAATTCACAAAGCCCTTGACAAATTCAAAAAACGTGCTAAAATAACAAACGTTTTGCGGGCATAGCTCATCCGGTAGAGCGCCACCTTGCCAAGGTGGAGGTAGCGAGTTCGAGCCTCGTTGCCCGCTCCAGGCCATCTTCGGCTTTGCCGAAGATGGCCCACAACGTCCGTAACTTTTTAGCACGCTTTTAAGCGTGCTGTTTTTGTGTCTGGAGGTTATTTTAATGAATGCAGATGTCGTAATAGTCGGCGCGGGACCTGCCGGAATCTTCACGGCGCTCGAGATGCTGCGCCGCGGCAGCAAAAAGAAGATTGTGATGGTCGAGAAGGGACGCGCTCTTGAGAAGCGCAGCTGCCCCAAGGCCAAGACCGGCGTCTGCATGAACTGCCGCCCCACCTGCGCCATCACCACCGGCTTTTCCGGTGCGGGCGCGTTCTCGGACGGCAAGCTCTCTCTTGCCTGTGAGGTCGGTGGCGACCTGCCCATGCTCATCGGCGAACGCCTGGCCCAGGAGACCATAGACTACGCCGACAAGATCTACCTGGAGTTCGGCGCCGACGAGCACATCGAGGGTGTCGGCAATGATGAGAAGGTCCGCCGTATCCGCGCAAGAGCCATAAAGGCTGGCCTCAAGCTAGTCGACTGCCCCATAAGGCACATGGGCACCGAGAAGGCGCACGACGTCTATCTCGGAATCGAGCACTACCTCATGAACAACGGCGTCGAGATGTACTTCGACACCGAGTGCCGTGACCTCATCATGGAGGGCGACGTTTGCAAGGGCGTCTACCTCTCTGACGGCAAGAAGGAGTTCGAGATCCGCGCGGAGCACACCGTAGTCGCTACCGGCCGCCGCGGTGCGGACTGGCTGGAGAAGATCTGCTCCGAGCACGGCGTAGAGCATCAGCCCAGCACAGTCGACATCGGCGTGCGCGTCGAGGTCAGAAACGAGATCATGGAGGAGATAAATGACGTCCTCTATGAGTCCAAGCTCATCGGCTACCCCGCGCCCTTCAAGAACAAGGTCCGCACCTTCTGCCAGAACCCCGGCGGCGTCGTGAGCCAGGAGAATTACGACAACGACCTCGCCGTCGTCAACGGCCACGCCTTCAAGGGCGCCGACCTCAAGAGTCCCAACACCAACGTTGCCATCCTCTGCTCGCACAACTTCTCCGTGCCCTTCAACCAGCCCATTGCCTATGCACAGAAGGTCGGTGAGCTCACCAATATGCTGGCCAACGGCCACATCCTCGTACAGCGCTTCGGCGACATCCTCGACGGCAAGCGCACCTGGGAGAAGGAGCTGGCCTTCTCCAACGTCCGTCCCACCCTGGTGGACGCCGTTGCGGGCGATATCACCGCCGCTATGCCTTACCGCGCGATGATAAACATCATCAACTTCATCAAGGCCATGGATGAGGTCGTGCCCGGCTTCGCCTCCTATGAGACGCTGCTCTATTCCCCGGAGCTGAAGTTCTACTCCAACAAGGTCAAGATGGACACGAGCTTCAATACCAACGTGCCCGGCCTCCACGCCCTGGGCGATTCCTCCGGCTGGACCCGCGGCCTCATGATGGCCTCCGCCATGGGCGTCCTCATGGGACGCGAGCTTGCGTAAGCAAATAAAATGATGTCCGCCCCGCTGACTGCGGGGCGGACTTTTTTCACCGCTTGTCGCTTACGCCGAGGATGTAGTCGACGCTGCATTTGTATAGCGCGGCGAGCTTTATCAGCGTCTGCGTTGGGATGTCGTTTTCTCCGGTCTCGTACTTCGAATAGCCTGTCTGCGACATCTGCAAATACTTTGCCACCTGCTACTGCGTCATGTCCGCATCTTCGCGCAGATCCCTGAGCCGTGGATACATCCGTGTCACCTCGGACACAGTATTTCATAATCTGAAACAGATTATCGGCAATTAACCTGAAACAGGTTAGCGCCGCTGCGCTTATGCCCCGGGGCCGTGTGGTCCCGGGGCTGCTTTTTGTTTCAGCTGGTGGTCGAGCACTCGCCGTAGGGGAAGAACTCCTCGACCGGGAAGCGAATCTGGGAGAAGATCTCGCAGGGGTCGTCGTGGCAGCGGCCGCCGGCGCACTCCTTCTCCGGCACGCAGTAGTCGTAGGCCGGGATGAGCAGCTGGGTATCGCGCTCGAGACGGATGATGGAGAACTGGCCGAGCGTGACGTAAAGCCTGCGGCCGGTATCGGTGGTGACGAGAGCCTCGCCGAAGCGGGCGAGTATGCAGGCGGGAATATCGTGCCTGTCGTTGTCGCAGCAGACGTTGCAGTTGGCGTCTACGAGCTTGAGGTGCAGCGCGATGGGGTCGACCGCCTCGACGTAAGCGGTGGGCATGCCGTCGTCCACGCAGCTGCAGTCGCACAGGTCGGACGAGAACGTCTTGACCGTGCCCTCGCCGCCGCAGAGCATGACGCGCTTGTCAAAGATGGCGAGTCCGGTGACGGTGTTCGCGCCGGGGAAGGTCTCGCCCGTTATCTTGTAGAAATATGTGACGTCAACGGTGTAGTAGCCCTTGTTGAAGGTGATAGCCTCGACGTTCACCTCGGCATACAGCAGCTCCGCGCTCTTGGGGCGGACGCTGAAGGCGTTGTCTATGTAGGTCTGGGACCCGACGGTGGGGTAAACCCGGAGGTCTTCGATGCAGTCTTTGTCCCTGCAAGAATCAAAGATCTTCTTGGTGTGGACGCAGACGGCTTCCCGGATGCAGGCTGTGCTGTCCACCGGGCCGGGCAAAACCCTGTCTGCCATGTTGTTTCCTCCTCTGAGAAGATTTGAAGCGGACTTCATTACAGTCTATGCGCCGCTTCGCCGCTTGTGAAAATAAATAATCTGTACCGCGGAGCAAATGTGTGCTATAATAGCTCACAAGCTGTAAACACGGCGCGGAAGGGAGGACGAAAATTGGACAACTTCGGTTTTATACACGGGGAGCTTGACACAAAGATCCTCATTCTCTTCATCCTCCGCCGCCTGCCCAGGCCGGTGGACGCGGATACTCTCGCGGAGCTCTGCTTCTGCGATACCGGCGTCAGTTGGTTTGACTATGCCGAGTGCCTAGCCGACCTCGTCGATAACGGCCACATCGACAAGCTTGAAAACAGCCGCTACATGATAACAGAGAAGGGCAACCGCAACTGCGAGGCCGCGGAGACCAGTCTGCCCTTTTCCGTGCGCTCGAAGGCCGAAAAGCTTATCAAGCCCATCGCTGAAAAGATGCGGCGCGACGCGCTCATCGTCGCGGAGCATACGGTTGAGAAAAACGGCTGCTTCGTGAAGCTCTCGCTCTCTGACGGCGAGGGCGACATCATAAACATGACCGTTCTGGTCTCTGACGAGGGCTGTGCAAAGGACATCGAAAAGCGCTTTCGCCGGGATGCAGAGATAATGTACGGCAAGATAGTCAACTTACTTACGGATGGAGCGTTGGACAAATGAACACAGTAGTGCCGGAAGGTTACAAGAGCATACTCTCAGTATATGATACGCAGAAGGCCATCGGCCTTATGAAGCGTCTTTTTGAGGACAGATTCGCCGCCGTGCTGAATCTGTTCCGTGTCTCTGCCCCTCTGTTCGTCGAGGGCAAGAGCGGCCTCAACGATAACCTCAACGGCTGGGAGCGGCCCGTGGACTTCGACATAGCGCACACCGGCACGCACGCCCAGGTCGTGCAGTCCCTCGCGAAGTGGAAGCGGCTCGCGCTCAAGCGCTATGAGTTCTACCCCGGCAAGGGCATATACGCGGATATGAACGCCATAAGGCGCGATGAGGACGAGCTCGACAACATACACTCCGTCTACGTCGACCAGTGGGACTGGGAGAAGATAATACTGCCCGAGAACCGCAATCTCGATTACCTCAAGAGCACCGTTATGGATATAGTCGGTGCGATGTGCGATACGCAGGACACGCTTCAGGCCATCTACCCGGCGCTCACCAGCCTTGGCAAGATCAAGCGCAGCGTGAGCTTTGTCACCGCGCAGGAGCTGGAGGACCGCTGGCCGGAGCTCACGCCCAAACAGCGCGAGCACGAGTATCTGAAGGAGCACGGCACTGCCTTCATCATGGGCATCGGCGCCCCGCTCAAATCCGGCAAGCCGCACGACGGCCGCTCGCCGGACTATGACGACTGGAGCCTCAACGGCGACATCCTTGTCTGGTATGAGCCGCTTGACTGCGCCTTCGAGCTCTCAAGCATGGGCATACGCGTCGACCCGGCCGCCCTCGACAAGCAGCTTACTATCGCAGGCTGTGACGACAGGAGAGGGCTCATGTACCACAGAATGCTTTTGAACGGCGAACTTCCTCTCACCATAGGCGGAGGTATAGGCCAGTCGCGTATGTCGATGCTCATGCTCGGCAAGGCTCACATAGGCGAGGTCCAGGCCTCTGTATGGGATGAGGAGACCGTTGCGACCTGCAAAAAAGCGGGCATAATGCTGCTTTAAAGCATAGGCGGGCGAACAGGAGCGTGAAAACGCTCCTGTTTTTTGCATTAAACTGTTAAATATGACGACTTGACAAAATGCAAAGATGTGGTATAATTTAACAAATATAGATAACAAGACATGCGCACATAAGGGCCAGCGCCTCCTGATTTGGGACCACGGGTGGCGGCCCATCTGTGGGCCGCCCTCTTGTCCGACCGCCGGGCTCCCTCCAGTCCGGCGGTTTTTATGTCTCAAAATGCAAGAAACGAAATCATGTCTTGCAATAATGAAAGAATATTGATAAGAAATTAGCAGTTATGCGAGGAATTATTCTGCAATTTGCAAATTAAACTCTTGCAAAATTCATTTTACCTGTTATAATGGGTGCAGACTCTTGGAGAGGAGCGGCGGCATGATAGAGCTGAACAGCAAAAATAACGTCCTTATGGAGTGCGAGTACAAATACAGCCTCCAGGATAGGGAAGCGGCAAACCTTTACCGTGACATGTTCCCCTACGAGGAGGTGCCGAAGTGCACCTTCAACTTCCGGCTGACCCCGGCAAATCCGCCGGAGCACATCTGGATAACGGACACCACCTTCCGCGACGGGCAGCAGAGCCGTGCGCCCTATGAGCCGGAGCAGATAGTGGAGCTGTTCAAGATGCTGCACAGACTCGGAGGACCCAAGGGCATAATCCGGCAGTCTGAGTTCTTTGTTTACAGTGAGCGCGACAGAAAGGCGCTGCGCATGTGCCAGGACCTCGGCTACGAGTTCCCCGAGATAACGGGCTGGATACGTGCCAGCCGCGAGGATTTCAAACTCGCCCGTGACCTGGGACTCAAGGAGTGCGGCATCCTCGTCAGCTGCTCGGACTATCATATATATAAAAAGCTCAAGAAGACCCGCCGACAGGCGGTGGACGGTTACCTCGCCGTCATAAAGGACGCGCTCGACGCCGGCATCCAGCCGCGCTGTCACTTCGAGGACATCACCCGCGCGGACTTCTACGGCTTCGTCGTGCCTTTTGCGCACGAAATAAGCGACCTTATGCAGGAGAGCGGCCTTCCCATCAAGATACGCGCCTGCGATACGATGGGTTACGGCGTGCCTTACGCGGGCGCGTCAATGCCCCGCAGCGTGCCCGGCATAGTCTACGGCCTGCGCAACTACGGCGGATTCCCGGCGGAGCTGCTCGAGTGGCACGGCCACAACGATTTCTACAAGGCCGTCGTGAACTCGGCTACGGCCTGGCTCTACGGCGCGGCCTCGGTAAACTGCTCGCTGCTTGGAATAGGCGAGCGCACGGGCAACACCCCGCTCGAGGCCATGGTCATCGAATATGCCCAGCTCCGCGGCACGATGGACGGTATGGACCCGACCGTCATCCGGGAGATAGCCGACTACTATGAGCGTGAGCTCGGCTATCGCATTCCCGAGAACACTCCCTTCGTCGGTGCGAACTTCAATACCACACAGGCCGGTATCCACGCGGATGGCCTCTTGAAGGACGAGGAGATATACAGCATCTTCGACACCCGCAAGATCCTCAAGAGCCCGCCGAGGGTAGGCATCTCGCGCAACTCCGGCGCGGCGGGAATAGCCGTGTGGCTCTCGCAGAAGCTGGGAAGAAACGTGGCCAAGACTGAGCCCGTTGTCCACGCGCTGAAAGACTGGGTGGACTCCCAGTATGAATCCGGACGCGTCACCAATATTGGCGACAGCGAGCTTTGGGACGTATATCAAAAGCAGATGGAGGCGTAAACCGCATGAACGCAGCACAGAAACTGATAGCTTCACACCTTGTGTCCGGGGATCTCACCCCGGGCGGCGAGATAGCGATAAGGATAGATCAGACCCTGACCCAGGATTCCACCGGAACCATGGCATACCTCCAGCTGGAGGCCATGGGCATAGACAGGGTCCGCACCAAGCGCTCGGTGGCCTATGTGGACCACAATATGCTCCAGTCCGGCTTTGAGAACGCGGACGACCACAAGTACATCCAGACCGTCGCGGCAAAGCACGGCATATGGTTCTCCCGACCCGGCAACGGCATCTGCCACCAGGTCCAGCTAGAGCGCTTCTCAGTGCCCGGCCAGACCCTGCTCGGCTCGGACAGCCACACGCCCACCTGCGGTGCGGCGGGCATGCTAGCCATCGGCGCGGGCGGCCTCGATGTCGCGGTCGCCATGGGCGGCGGGGCGTATTACCTTGCGATGCCCAAGGTCTGCAAGGTGGAGCTCCGGGGCGCGCTGAGGCCCATGGTCACGGCAAAGGACGTCATACTTGAGGTCCTGCGTCGGCTGAGCGTCAAGGGCGGCGTAGGCAAGATAATGGAATACACCGGCGAGGGCCTCAAGACTCTCTCCGTCCCCGAGCGCGCCACCATCGCCAACATGGGCGCCGAGCTGGGCGCGACGACCACCGTGTTCCCCAGCGACGAGGTGACCCGCGCCTTCTTCAAGGCCCAGGGCAGGGAGGACGACTGGTCGGAGCTTCTGCCTGACCCCGACGCCGAGTACGACGAGGAGCTCGTCATCGACCTAGACAAGCTGCACCCCCTTGCCGCCATGCCGCACAGCCCGGACAACGTCACCGCTGTGAGCGAGAAGGCCGGCATCAAGATCGACCAGGTCGCCATTGGCAGCTGCACCAACTCCTCCTACGCCGACATGATGAAGGTCGCGGAGATACTTGACGGCCACACCGTAGCTCCGAACGTCAGCCTCGTCATTTCCCCGGGCTCGAGGCAGGTGCTGACCATGCTGGCCTCGAACGGCGCGCTGGCCAAGATGGTCGCAGCCGGCGCAAGAGTGCTCGAGTGCGCCTGCGGCCCCTGCATCGGCATGGGCCAGGCCCCGGCGACGGATGCGGTGAGCCTGCGCACCTTCAACCGAAACTTCTGCGGCCGGAGCGGCACTGCCTCGGCCAGCGTCTGGCTCGTGAGCCCGGAGACCGCCGCTGTCTCCGCTATCACCGGCGTGCTCACCGACCCTGAGACCTGGACGCCCGTACACAAGCCGGAGCAGCCCGAACGCTTCGCGGCGGACGACAGCATGGTTCTAGCCCCTGCTACTGACCCCGAGAGCGTAGAGGTCGTGCGCGGCCCGAACATAAAGCCCTTCCCGAAGGCGAGCAAGCCGGGGGAGACCATCGAGGGCAAGGTCCTCATCAAGCTCGGCGACAACATCACAACAGACCACATCATGCCCTCGAATGCCAAGCTGCTGCCTTACCGCTCCAATGTGCCCTATCTCGCGGAGTTCTGCCTCGCCCCCTGTGACGCGGAGTTTCCCGCTCGGGCAAAGGCCAACGGCGGAGGCTTCATAGTCGCGGGCCAGAACTACGGCCAGGGCTCCAGCCGTGAGCACGCGGCGCTTGCGCCTTTGTTCCTGGGCGTAAAGGGCGTCATCGCGCTGGGCTTTGCCAGGATACACAGGGCAAACCTCATCAATAACGGCATCCTGCCGCTCTGTCTCGAGGACGAGGCGGACTACGCTGCACTCAGCCAGGGCGACGACATTGTGATAGAGAACGTGCATGAGCAGATCGCCGCGGCCGCGGAAGGTGAGGGCGTGGTGCTCAAGTGCGGTGGCCGTGAGATAAAGGTCAGAATGACGATAACGCCGAGGCAGCGCGATATCCTGCTCGCCGGCGGATTGCTCAATTACACCCGCGAACAGGCGGGGAAGGAGGACAAATGATGCGCGGAGTAACGCTTATCCCGGGAGACGGCATAGGTCCGGAGGTCGCTGCGGCTGCCAGGAAGGTGGTGGACGCCTCGGGTGCAAAGATAGAGTGGCACGTTGCCGAGGCGGGAGCGGCTCAGATGGAGATATGCGGTACGCCTCTGCCGCAGTCCACGATAGATTCCGTGAGGGCCGACGGCCTCGCGCTCAAGGGTCCCATCACCACGCCGGTGGGCTCGGGCTTCCGCAGTGTTAACGTCGCGCTGCGCAAGGAGTTCGACCTCTACGCCAACGTCCGCCCCGCGCGCACCTTCAAGGGCGTACATGGTCGTTATGAGAACGTGGACATCGTCACCGTGCGCGAGAATACGGAGGACCTCTACGCCGGCATTGAGCATATGGTAGGCGAGGACGCGGCGGAGAGCATCAAGCTCATCACCCGCAAGGGCTCTGAGCGCATCGTGCGCTTCGCCTTCGACTACGCCGTGAAGAACGGCCGCAAAAAGGTCACCTGCGTCCATAAGGCGAACATCATGAAGTGCACGGACGGCCTGTTCCTCGCTGTGGCGCGCCAGATTGCGGAGGAGTATCCGCAGATCGAGTTCGAGGACAAGATAGTGGACGCCACATGCATGCAGCTTGTCCAGAAGCCGGAGAGCTTCGACGTCATGGTTTTGCCAAACCTCTACGGCGATATCGTGTCCGACCTCTGCGCGGGCCTCGTGGGCGGCCTGGGCCTCGCGCCGAGCGCGAATATAGGCAGGGACTGCGCCATATTTGAGGCCGTTCACGGCAGCGCGCCGAAGCACGCGGGCCTCAACGACGCGAACCCGACGGCGCTCATCCTTTCGGCTGTCATGCTGCTGCGCCACATCGGCGAGATGGAGGCGGCGGACAGGATAGAGAATGCCGTCCTGGCCCTGATAGAGGAGGGAACCACCACTCGCGACCTCGGCGGCAGCCTCGGTACGGACGAATTCGCCGATGCCGTCATCGCAAAAATGTCTTGCAAGGCCTGAACAGGTGTGCTATACTATTCAGGCATTGCGGGTGTAGTTCAATGGCAGAACATCAGCTTCCCAAGCTGAATACGAGGGTTCGATTCCCTTCACCCGCTCCAACGTCAGGGCAAGCGTTACGTCGCTTGCCCTGACGTTTGTTTTTGCAGAAAAAGCCAGGTCTGGCTCGTTTTGCTGCCCCTCCATTTGACTTCAAAAGCCTACGGTTTTGAAGTTGTTTTTTGCTCTACTGCAAGCCAGCGGCTTTATATTTGGCGTATGCGTCCTGCGCATAGACTAGGCACTGCTTTAATGCAACACTTGCATGGACACTGATTGATATCCCAGCTTCAAAATGTTAGGATATATAACATCAGTTGTTTTAGGGGGCGTGGCAACATTGGAGATAGAAAAACTGCGGTCCTTCATGGAGGTATACAACTGCCGCAGCATATCAAAGGCGGCGGAAAACCTGTATATATCTCAGTCGGCGCTGAGCAGACGCATTCAGTCGCTTGAGTCGGAGCTTAAGCTCGAGCTCTTTACAAGAGATAGCTCCGCTCTAACGCCTACTGAGGGAGCAGAGGTGCTGTACAAGGAGGCAAACAAACTGCTCCGCCAGTATACGGCCACGAAGATTAAGATGAGCCAGCTTAAAAATGGTGAGGCTGGAGTTCTGCACATAGGCATTCTGGACTCCATGCTCATGAGCCCTACGCTCCACGCAATATCGAGGATGCAGAGCAACTATCCGGATATCGAGATGACATTCGACTGCGACCAAAATACCAATGTATCATACAGCCTTATACGTAAGCAGATAGACGTCGGCGTTACGGTTTACGGCGAGATTAGCGGGATTGAGGGCCTGAAATACGAGATACTCGGCCAGAACACCCTGGCTGTACTGGTGGGCAGGAACCACAGACTTTGGAAGAAGCGACCTCTATACCTTGAAGATCTCAGCGGCGAGACGCTGTACTACACCACGGGGGTCGCGGAACAGACCCTCGCATCCGTGGGCCAGTATGTCAAGAATCAGAACATCAGCTTTGGTGACCGTATCCCATGCAGGTCAAGTCAGGAGCTGCTTCTCTATATGGCGTCTGGCAAGGGTGTGGCCTTTGTTGGCGTCATCGCTAACGAGCTCTTTGAGTCCGTAAGGGATGTTGTGGACGTTGTGCCGCTTGAGAACACGGCTCTGAAACAGGGATACACGGTGGCCGTATACGACGTGGAAAACGATATGGCTGCCCGCTTCGTCGAGATACTTAAACAGTGCTGGTAACCAATATAAAGACCGCCGCGGATGAACTCCGCGGCGGTCTTTATATGCACTTGACGCATAGATGCGGGGCGTTTTCCATGCTTTGGTTGCGTTTGATGACAGCACGGCAAAATGTTAAGCTTTTGTCAGCGTGGGTGCGGCGGATAGCGTTATATAGTCGGCCCGGTCAACAGCAAAACTATTCGAAAGGAAAATGTGGCATGAGCAGTCAAGAGCAAAAAAGCAACATCCTAATGACACCATTCAACATCGGCAATGTTCAGATCAAAAACAGGTTTGTCATGGGTCCCATGGGCATGGAGGTCTGGCAGAAGGACGAACAGTGTGGCTGGACAGACGGTGCCGTGGCGTTCTTTGAGGAACGAGCCAAGGGCGGCTTCGGCGCAATTTACACCGGATGCCAGTCCACAGACGTGGGCGTGGATATGTTCCCGCAGGCCACTATCCTTACCTACAAGGACCACTTCATTGAAACCTCCCGCAAGGTACTTGACGCGGTTCACAACTATGATACAAAGATGTTCCTGGAGTTGACATTTGGCGCCGGACGCAACTACCCCACGTTCAAAGCGCCCTCCGCAAAGCAGGTTTATAACTATCCCAACATGACCAGCCCCGTCATTACCAGGAAAGAGATAGCCATCAAGCGTGACAGCGTGATAGCTGCTGCAGCAATGGGCCGCGAAGCTGGTTTCGACGGTGTAGATATCCACGCGCTGCACTGGGGCTATCTGCTCGACCAGTTCGTGCTCTCCATAACCAACGACAGGACGGACGAGTACGGCGGTTGCCTCGACAACCGTCTGCGCCTGCTGCGCGAGACTGTGGAGGGCATCCACAGGGAGTGCGGCGACGATTACCCTGTAACCGTTGGACTCGGTGTAAAGAGCTTCATAAAGGCTCTCAACAAGGCCTCCCTCTTCGGCGAGGACGAGGCCGGTCGCACTGTTGAGGAGTCCATTGAGATAGCAAAGAAGCTTGAGGAAATGGGCATTGCCGCCATCATGTGCGACACCGGCGTCTACGATTCCTTCTATTACGCCTGCCCGCCGAGCTACATGCCCAAGGGCCACGGTCTGGAGCTCTACAAGCCCATCAAGGAGGCTGTGAGCATCCCGGTCATCGCCCGCTCCCGCATGGGCGACGCCGAAATCTGCCAGCACGCGGTTGAGGACGGATATGCCGATGCTGTCATGCTGTCCAGGCCGTCTCTGGCCGATCCCGAGTTTCCGGCCAAGGTCATGGCCGGAACACCGGAGAAGATCCGTCCCTGCATCGGCTGCAACATGGGCTGCATAGGACGCCTCCTCGAGGGCACCGAGCATGTCGCTTGTGCTGTAAACCCCCGCGCCTGCTACGAGATCGATCATCCCGAAAAGCATAGTGCCTCTCCGAAGTCCATCGCCGTTGTCGGCGGCGGCGCTGCCGGTATGCAGGCTTGCCTCACTGCAGTTGAGTGCGGGCACAAGGTTGAGCTCTTTGAAAAGGCGGATCACCTGGGCGGTGAGCTCAATGCTGCCGGCGCGCACAAGGACAAGCAGGATCTGCATGATCTGCGCGACTGGTACATCCGCGAGCTCAAGGACAAGAATGTGCCCATCCACCTGAGCACCGAGTTTACCTCCGACATGTGCGACGGCGGCAAGTATGACGTTGTCATTATGGCTACCGGTGCTTCTTCCATCATGCCCGCATCCATAAAGGGCATAGAGAAGGCTGTATCCGCTGTTGAGATGCTCGAGACCGGCATGGATGTCGGCGAGCGCGTCATCGTGGTCGGCGGCGGCATGGTGGGCTGCGAGACCGCTGTTGACCTCGCCAAGAAGGGCAAGAAGGTTTCCCTCGTCGAGCAGCTGCCCGCCATACTCTCCTCCGAGTTCGTGCCGCAGCAGCACAAGGGCATGCTCAAGGACATGATCGAGGCCTATGGTGTTGAGGTCTACGAGGACTACAAGCTTGTTGAGGTGACCGACACCGGTGCGGTCATCGAGGTCGCGAACAAGGTGTTCACGCTGGGCAGCATAGGCGAGGTCGTCAGCGCTAAGAAGAAAGGCGACAGGCTGACGCTGGACGCAGACAAGGTCGTACTCTCCATCGGCCTCAAGCCTAACCAGAACATCACCAAGGAGCTGACCGAGAAGGGCGTCAAGGTTATCGAGGTCGGCAGCGCGATAAGGGCTGGAAACGTTATTAACGCCACACACGACGCCTACGAGGCGGTCTACAGCCTGGACTGAACAGGAAAGGAGCATGACAATGAAAGCAAAAGCTGCTATAGCGACATCTCAGAATGTCATTGTTTTTGACGATGTGGAAGTCCGCGAGCCTGTAGGCAACGAGGTTCGCGTGAAGATAACCGCAGTCGGCATCTGCGGCACCGACATAACGGCTGCCCACGGCGCTATCGGCATGTTCCCGACGGTGCTTGGCCACGAGGGCGCCGGAATAGTCGAGGCCGTAGGCCCCGACGTTAAAAAGTTCAAGGTCGGCGACAGGGTCGGCATAACCTTCACCTCCTGCGGCGGCTGCAAATGGTGCAAGCTCGGCAAGCCCAGCCTCTGTGACCAGTATATGACCAATTTTTACGCACCCGGTCGTCTTGAATACAAGCACAAGCCTCTGCCCAGCTGGTTCGGCCAGAACTCCTTTGCAACTACTACCCTCACCGCTGAGGGCAACCTTACCCACGTTCCCGAAGGTCTCAATCCGGACATGGCCGGACCCTACGGCTGCGGCATAATGACCGGCGTGGGCAGCATGATGGCCTGCAATCCCCAGCCGGGCGACACGGCCATAGTCTTCGGCCTCGGCACCGTCGGCATGTCGGCGCTCATGGGCGCCAAGCTGGCCGGTTGCGAGAAGATAATCGCCGTGGGCGGCACCCAGTGGAAGCTGGACCTCGCGCGTGAGCTGGGCGCGACGCACACCGTCAACCGCCGCGAGGCAGAGAATTTGGAGGCAGCCATCAAGGCCATTGCTCCCGAGGGCGGCAAGTGCATCGTGGAGGCCACCGGCCACTCCGAGATGTGCACCCAGGCTGTCAAGGTGCTCGGAAAGATGGGCACGCTGTATTTTGCGGCCGTGTATCACGAGCCCTTCCCATTCTTCTCGAACATGGCCGTCAACGGTACTTACAAGCATGGCGGCATGGGTGACTGGGATTCTGTTCCCAACATCGAGAAGCTGATGCAGCTCACCGTCGACGGAAAGTTGCCCGTCGATAAGCTGATAACCTATTACGACTTCGACGACATGGACAAGGCCATGGACGACCTCGCACACCAGCGCGTCATCAAAGCCGTGCTCAAGGTGAACGAATAAACAGGACATATTCCAAGCAAAAAGCGGGCAGTTTTCTGCCCGCTTTTTGTATTTGTGCGAGTAATATCCGCTGTGCTCTCTTCCACGATCACATGCCGGATACGACGAGAATCTTCATCTAGTCGTTGCGGCCGGAGAGAAAAAGCTTTTCAAACATGCCTGCACGGCGTACCCGTATGGAGCGTAGAACCAGCCCGGAATGAGGTCGATTTCCCTGGCAAACACAGACTTAGCGCTGAAGTTCACGCGTGGACTGTGCAGGCCCAACAGGGTCAGACGCGCCGGCGGCGAGCTTTGACATTACCTCCTGAGCATAAGAATAGGGCACTCCAAAGTATGAAGCACCATAAAATGAGCCTGTTTAAGTTTTTGCCTAGGGAGATTTGCCGAGAACCAAGGAATGCTTGAGCGCCTGCTCTTTAAAAACGCTTGCATTGATATGAAAGTGGTGCCATAATTGCATGGTTAGATTCTATGAAACCCGGTGATACACTTGTTCAGCCACAGACCCAAACCCTCGCGCGAGGATATTTTCCGTATTCTACCGGTGCCGTCGGCGCTGAGAATGATGATTCTGCCTTCGATAGTCAGCCAGATAATCGTACTTATCTACAATATGGCCGACACTTTTTACGTAGGTCAGACACATAACCCATACATGGTTGCAGCCACGTCGCTCATATTGCCGGTGTTCAACATAAGCATCTGTATAGCTGGCCTGGCTGGCGTTGGCGGAGGCTCCCTGGTGTCGAGACTGCTTGGACAAGGCAGGGAGGACGAGGCCCGGCGCGTCGGCACCTTTTCACTGTATCTGGGCCTCTCCATCTCGGCCCTCTTTGCCCTGGTTATGGGACTCTTCATGCGTCCCATCCTGGAGCTGCTCGGCGCCGGAGACAATACTTACGACTACGCTAGGCAGTACGCTTTCTGCGTCATTGTTGCGGGCGGCATACCTACCGTGCTTTCCAATGTCCTGTCAAACCTTTTGCGCAGCATCGGCCGCTCCACGGCTGCTGGATTCGGCATAGTGCTCGGCGGCGTGCTGAACATAGCGCTCGACCCGCTTTTCATGTTTGTGCTGCTGCCAGATGGGCAGGAGGTGTTTGGAGCGGGTGTGGCTACCTGCCTTTCTAACTGCATCGCCTGCGGGTATTTCATCGTAGTACTTCTGTTGAGCGGGAAGGGCGCGGTTATCACCTTCAACCCGCGCGTGGGCTTAGTGGAGCGGAGCAGTATCGCCGCTGTGTTTGCCGTTGGTGTCCCGTCGGCGGTGACGAGCTTCCTGTTTGATTTGGATTACGTCATACTCGACAGGCTTATGACCTCTTATAACGACCTGGCACTTGCGGCCATAGGCATAGTGCTGAAGGTTGAGCGCTTCCCGCTCAACGTGGGCGTCGGCATCTGCCAGGGAATGATGCCGCTGGTAGGCTATAATTACTCGGCAGGAAACCGCAAGCGCCTGAAGGACACGATAATCCTTTCGCTCGGCATTGGTCTCGTGATAGCTGCGATCAGCATACTGCTCTATGAGCTTTTCGCGGCGCCGCTCACACGGCTGTTCTTGGATGATGCGCAGACCGTGGAACTGGCTGCAGCTTTCCTCCGCGCGCGAGTGCTTGCCACTCCGCTCATGTTCATAAGCTTCTTTACGGTGTATCTGTTCCAGGCTTTCGGCAAGGGGAGAATATCCTTGCTGCTTGGCGTGGTGCGTTGGCTGGGCTTCAACATACCCATGCTGTACATTTTGAACCATATCGTTGGCATGTACGGCCTGGTCTGGTCCCAGGTGACTGCGGATAGTCTGAATGTCGTCTTCTCACTCATTATCTTCCTGAAATTCCGCCCACCCATCCTGCGCCGCGAAAAGCTTCGGGAGGCGTGATGCAGATACCCGGGCAATAATGAGAATATCTAAACATATCATTGGGTTCATAGGCCCGACAAGCAACTTTCTTGGACGTTGCTTGTCGGGCTGCTTTTGGTGCCAAAGCCATGATTTGTTGATAGCAAACAAAGAAGTATCGAATTATCGCATTTTCTATGTGATATGGGGGATTGACAATATAAAATATGTGCGTTACTCTATGTCTTAGCTTACACAAAAGGAAGTTGAGACTTTGGAAGAAACACTCCAGAAAGAAAACAAAATGGGCGTAATGCCCGTGAATAAGCTGCTGCTGTCCATGGCGGTGCCGATGATGATCTCAATGCTGGTCCAGGCGCTGTACAATGTCGTGGACAGCGTATTTGTGTCAAGGATAAGCGAGAATGCGCTGACGGCAGTTTCGCTGGCCTTCCCGATGCAGAACCTGCTTATCTCCTTCGCAGTTGGTTTCGGCGTTGGCATCAATGCGCTTATGAGCCGAGCGCTGGGCGAAAAGGACCCGGCCCACGCCAGCCGTATCGCGGTCAGCGGTATGGTCCTCGAGGCTGCAAGTTATGTGATATTCCTGATACTCGGTCTTTTCTTTACTGAGACCTTTATGCGAGCTCAGATAAGCGCGGAAGTCCCGGCGGAGGACGCCGCTGAGATAATCGAACACGGTGTGTCTTACCTGCGCATAGTGCTGATTTTCTCCTTCGGCGTGTTTGCGGAGATCACTTATGAACGCATCCTACAGTCAACGGGCAGAACCACTCTCTCGATGATTACACAGCTTATTGGTGCTGTGCTTAACATCATTTTCGACCCCATACTCATTTTCGGTCTGCTTGGTTTCCCGGCAATGGGTATTGCCGGAGCGGCGGTTGCCACCGTCGGCGGTCAGATTATTGCGGCAATCGTGGCTTTCTTCATAAACAAGCACTGGAACCATGAGATAAGCCTCGCCGGGGCAAGGCCTGCAAAGGTCTCGATGCTTGCCATCTCCAAAATAAGCATACCGAGCATCGTGATGAGTTCCATTTCTTCGGTCATGACCTTCTTCATGAACCTCATCCTCACTACATTCACCGCTACTGCGGCCGCTGTATTCGGTGTTTACTTCAAGCTCCAGAGCTTCGTGTTCATGCCCGTGTTCGGCCTCAACAACGGAATGGTGCCTATAATCGGCTACAACTACGGCGCAAACAAGCCGGAGCGTATCCACAAGACGATAAAACTCAGCATGCTGTATGCGACGCTGCTTATGGTGATTGGCTTTGCCGTGTTTCATCTCTGGCCGGATGAGCTGCTGCTGCTTTTCGACGCCTCGGAGGATATGCTGCGCATCGGAAGTCCTGCGCTGAGAATAATCAGCTACAGCTTCCTGCTCGCGGGTGTGAATGTGATAGCCAGCTCAGCCTGTCAGGCTTTCGGCTTCGGAATGTACAGCCTGTATATTTCAGTGGCGCGTCAGCTGGTGGTTTTGGTCCCCGCGGCATATCTGCTGTCCCTGAGCGGTGTGCTGGACAACGTGTGGCTCTCCTTCCCGATAGCTGAGGTTACCTCCATTTTTGTCTGTGTGCCGCTGCTTCAGCACGTGCTGAAAAAGACCGGCATGAAGCCCGTGAAGGAAAAGAAGAAATCCTAAGATTCAAGTATGAAAAAAACCACGGCTCCAAGAGCCGTGGTTTTTTGCTGCGGTAAGGTTCAGTCGTGTTTCAATTCGTTCTGCTGCTCAAGCTTTTTGAAGAGGCGGGCGAGGACTATCAGCGCCACAACAGCGAGGACTATCTCAGCAAAGGGCTGGGCATAAGCCAGACCGTAGAGCGGGAAGAGCTTGTTGAGAAGCCACAGCGCGGGTATCTCGAGCACAATTTTGCGCAGAATGGCAAATACAAGCGCGTTTCGTCCCATACCGACGGCCTGGAACACACCGACGGCGAGAAAGTCAATGCACATGAAGGGTCCGGCTATGCTCATGCCCCGCAGGAAGCGCGAGCCATAGCCAATGATTATCTCGCTGTCCATAAACAGGCTTATGAAGAAGCCGGGGCAGATGAAGTACAGCGCGGAGACAACAGTTATAATGATGACGGAGGCCACGCCTGCGAAACGTATGGCGTCCTTCATGCGCTTGCTGTTTCCGGAGGAGTAGTTGTAGCTAATGAGCGGCATGACGCCCTGGGAGAGGCCGAGTGCGACGTACATGGGCAGCATGTTTATCTTCTGCGCAATGCCCATGGCCGCGATGGCGTCGGCCTTGTAGGCTGAGGTGAAGTTGTTGAGTATGGTCATACCGGTGACGTTCAGGAGGTTCTGTATGGCGGCGGGGATGCCGACGCCGCAGACCGCACGAACTATGCGCCGGTTGAAGCTGAGCTTGCGGATGTCAACGCAGACATAGGTGCGTCCGCGCTTGACAGCGATGAGAATGAGAAAATAGGCACAGGCCACGCAGTTCGAGATGAAAGTGGCAAGGCCGGCGCCGGCAGCGCCCATGCCGAGACCCCAGGGCATGATGAAAATGGGGTCGAGCACTATGTTGAGCAGGCAGCCGCTCATGGTACCGATGCTGGCGTGCAGGGAGGAACCTTCCGCGCGCACAAGGTAGGCGAGCACGACGTTGAGTATGGAGGGCGCGGCCCCAAAATAAACAGTCCAGAGCATATAGGCCGCTGTGGCGTCGCGCGTCGTGTCGTCCGCGCCCAGCAGTGCGAGCAGCGGGGAGTTACAAGCTGCACAGACTATGGAGAAAATGATGCCGGAAAAGAGCGCGCAGTAAAAGCCGAAGGCGGAGCTGCGCGACACCATGTCGTAGTCCTTGCAGCCCAGCGAGCGACTCATCAGACTCGATGAGCCGACGCCGAAAAGATTGTTTACGGCGTTAAAAGCCAGCAGCACCGGTGCAGCCAGGGTGACGGCGGCGTTCTGTATGGGATCGTTGAGCATTCCGACGAAATATGTATCCGCCAGATTGTACAGCACCATTACCAGCGAACTGAGTATAGTGGGCACGGCAAGCTGGGCCACGGCGTTGGGAATGGGAGCTGTCTCAAACAGATAGGTTTTTTTATCTAGTTCCTGCAATGTGTTCATCTCCGGATCAAATGGTATGCATTCAAATATTTTAACACTTTATTTATACACTTACAAGGTCAAATAGACGGCGTTTACTCAGCATGGCCAACAATTGTCGCCGCAGCTGCAAAATTTTGTGTAGAATTTTCAAGCGCGTCTTGCTATAATATATCAGCGGCAATTATCAGGGCTGCGGACGGGAGGTTTGAGCGGAATGAATATTGAACTTACACCCAAGGAATTCCGGCGCCTGCTGGACATGGTTTATATAGGCAACTGGGTGCTCAACTCCACCCGGGGCGAGGACCGCTTTGAGGACTACGACCTGCTTCAGGAGAAGATGTTCTCCTATTGCGCGAAAAACGGCATGAAGGACCTCTACCAGACCTGGTACGGCCACGTTTTTCCCTCAAAGGCCTTCGAGGAGGGCGGAATACACGAGGCCATAGCCGATTACGAGGACGCGGTGTTTTTCGACATCCTCGCGGAGGAACTTGCCCGTCGGGATATGCACCTTGAGGACACAGACCCGGAGGACTTCACTGAGCTCACGAATCGCATGGACGAATATATCACCGAGTTTGAGGAAAACGGCATTGATAACCTGACTATCGACATTTGACCCCTATCGAAAGGAGCCGGCACGCGCCGGCTCCTTTTTTGTGCCGAAATACGGCAAAACGGGCTTTTTGTCATTGCAAAAAAACGGTGCCTGTAATATAATATTTTGCCTGCGTTTTTTGCAGGGGCAGTTTTTTGTGAGGTAATGGACTTTGTACTTAAAGGCATTGGAGATACAGGGCTTCAAATCCTTCCCGGAAAAGACCCGGCTCACCTTCGAGAAGGAGATAACAGCCATCGTGGGGCCGAACGGCTCCGGAAAATCGAATATTTCCGACGCCATCCTCTGGGTCATGGGCGAGCAGAGCAGCAAGACCCTGCGCGGCGGCAAGATGCAGGACGTCATCTTCGGCGGTACGGCCAAGCGCGGGGCCATGGGCTTTGCGCAGGTATCGCTGGTACTGGATAACTCCGGCGGCATCTTCGACATTGACGCCGGAGAGGTCACGATAACCCGCCGCTATTACCGCTCGGGAGAGAGCGAGTACTATATAAACCGCGAGCAGGTGCGTTTGCGCGATGTGAATGAGCTGCTCATGGACACCGGCCTGGGCCGAGACGGCTACTCGATCATCGGCCAGGGCCGCATCGCCGAGATTGTAAACGGCAAGAGCGCAGAGCGCCGCGAGGTGCTGGAGGAGGCTGCGGGCATCTCCCGCTTCCGCTACCGCAAGGAGGAGGCCGAGCGCCGCCTCGCGCGGACGGACGAGAACCTCCTGCGCGTGAACGACAAGATAGACGAGCTTGAACTCCAGGTCGGCCCGCTCAAGCAGCAGAGCGAGATCGCCAAGCGCTATCTCGCCCTCCGCGACGAGCTGAGGGTCGAGGAGGTCAGCGCGTGGATGGACGCGCTTGACCGCCTGCGCGAGCAGTCCCAGACCATAGCAAACGACTATGAGACGGCCAAAAATGGGCTCGACGCCGCACGGCGCGAGCTGGAGGCGCTCTACTCCCGCAGCGAGGCCCTGGCTGAGCGCATGCGTCAGAAGGACGTGGAGGCCGAGCAGCAGCGCGCGCGCCTCTCAGAGGCGGAGAGCAAGGTTTCCGAGGCTGAGGCCGAGGCCGCCGTACTGCGAAACAGCATAGAGAATAGCCGCCAGAGTGCCGAGCGTATGCGCGGCGAGCTCTCGGAGCAGACCGAGCGCGCCGCAGGCATTGCAGCGCAGATAGATGAGCACAAAGCCCGCATAGCCGAGATAGACGAGCGGGCCAAGGCCCTCGAGGCCGACGCTGCCTCGGCGCGGAACGTCATGGACGGCCGCAAAATGCGCATTGAAAACCGCGAGCGCGAGGCCGCCGAAGCCAATGATGCGCTCACAAAGCAGATAGTTGAGCTGCGCAGCGCGGACTCCCGCATCGCCATGCTCAGTGAGATGGAGAAGGAGTACGAGGGTTTCGCAGGCGCGGTCAAGACAGTCATGCGCGAATCGCGCCGCGGCACGCTCCGGGGCGTTCACGGTACCGTGGCGGAGCTTGTGCGCGCGGATGAGCGCTGCACCCTCGCGATCGAGACCGCCCTCGGCGCTGCTATCCAGAACATCGTTGTGGACACGCAGGACGACGGCCGACGTGCGATAGAGCTGCTCAAGCGGCGCGACGCGGGCCGCGCGACCTTCCTGCCCATCGACGTCATACGCGGAGGCAGGCTTGACCGCATCCCCTCCGAGGAGGAGGGCTGCCTTGGCCTCGCGGTCGACCTCGTGAGCTTTGATACGAGATACCATAATATATTTGAAAACCTCCTGGGCCGCACGCTGGTGGCGGAGACGCTATCCGACGCCGTGGCCATCTCGAGGAAAAACGGCAACCGCGTTCGCATAGTGACGCTGGACGGCCAGCTCATCAACGCCGGCGGCTCCATGACGGGCGGCAGCGCGGCGCGCAACGCGGGCATTCTCTCCCGGCGTGCAGAGCTGGAGAAATTGCAGGCAAGCCGCGGCGCTCTGGCCAAGGCGCGTGACGAACTCGCCGCAAAGAGTGAGGAACTCAAGCGCGAGCTTGCCTCTGCCCGCTATGAGCTCGACGTGGCAACGCAGGAGCTGCAAAGCGTGAATAACGAGCTCGCCTCGCTCCGCGCCGAGCGCCGCACGACGGAAAACGCCGCCGCCCAGCTCGAGCTGCTGCGCCAGAGCATCTCCGGCGACAGCGAGACGCGGGCGAAGGCCCTCGCGGACATGGAAGCCGGGGCCGAGAGCGCCCGACGTGAGCTGGAGGCACGCGGAAAGCACATAGAGGAGCTGCGCGCAAAGGCTGCGGAGATAAAAGAGGCCATTACGGCCGCCACACAGAAGAAGCTCGAGGTCGAGGGCGAGCGCACGCGGACCGACAAGGCCGTGCAGGAAAAGAACAACGCTCTGCTCGACATGGAGCGCACCTGCGCCCGCTTCGAGCAGAAGAAAATATCCGCCGAGATGGAGGAAAAGCAGCTCCTGGACAAGCTCTGGGACGGCTACGAGCTCAGCCACAGCGCGGCGGAGGCCGTGCGTCGGCCCATCGAGAGTGCAGCTAAGTCGAACCGCCGCATAGCTGAGCTGAAGAAGGAGATGAGCTCCCTCGGCACGCCGAACCTCGGCGCCATAGACGAGTACGCAAGGGTCAGCGAGCGCTATGAGTTCCTCGCCTCCCAGCGCGACGATGTCGAGAAGGCTAAAAATGAGCTGCTGGGTATAATTTCCGATATAACCGGGGAAATGAGAACTATATTCACCCGCGAGTTTGCCGCGATAAACGAGAGCTTCCGCGAGACCTTCACGGAGCTTTTCGGCGGCGGCAAGGCGGAGCTCACGCTCGAACCCGGCGAGGACGTGCTCACCTGCGACATAGATATAAAGGTGCAGCCGCCCGGAAAGGCGCTCACGACGCTCTCGCTGCTCTCCGGCGGCGAAACGGCCTTCGTGGCCATAGCGCTGTACTTCGCCATAATCAAGGTCCGGCCCACGCCCTTCTGCGTCATGGACGAGATAGAGGCCGCACTGGATGAGGCCAACGTCATACGCTATGCCGAGCACATGAGGAAAATATCCGGAAAGACTCAATTTATTGTCATAACGCACCGCCGCGGCACCATGGAGGAGGCCGACTTCCTCTACGGCGTGACGATGCAGGAAAAAGGCGTCTCCAAGGTCATAGAGCTGGACCTGGAGGAGGCCGAAAAGCACACTGAGGAGGCAGCAGGCTGATGGGATTTTTCGACAAAATAAAGGCCGGACTTGAAAAAACCCGGCGTCAGATGGGCGGCGTTTTTGCCGAGTTTACGGGCGAGAACGAGGAGTTTTTCGACGAGCTGGAGGAGTCGCTCATCGTGGCGGACTCGGGTGCGGACACGGCGTACAAGGCCGTGTCCAGCCTGCGCGACATGGTGCGCGAGCGCTCGCTGCTCGGCAGGGACGAGGTGAAGGAAGGCCTCGTGGAGGTCCTCACGGACATTCTCTCCGTCGGCAGCTTCGAGCTCAAACTCGACACCAAGCCTTCCGTCATACTCATGGTGGGAGTTAATGGCGTGGGCAAGACCACGACCATAGGTAAGCTCGCCGCCCGCTTCACCGCTGAAGGAAAGAAGGTACTCCTCGCGGCGGGCGACACCTTCCGCGCCGCTGCGGCCGAGCAGCTCACCGTATGGGCGGAGCGCTCCGGGGCCGACATAGTCAAGCACGGCGAGGGCTCCGACCCCGGCGCCGTGGTGTTTGACGCCCTCTCCGCCGCCAAGGCACGCGGCAGCGACATAGTCATCATCGACACGGCTGGCCGCCTGCACAACAAGGCCAACCTCATGAACGAGCTGGCCAAGATACGCCGCATCATCACCCGCGAGCTGCCTGACGCCGATGTTGAGACCCTCATGGTCATAGACGCCACGACGGGACAGAACGGGCTCATACAGGCCAAGCAGTTTGCGGACACAGCGGATATCACGGGCATTGTTCTCACTAAGCTCGACGGCACCGCGAGGGGCGGCATAGTGTTCGCCATCGCGCGCGAGATGGGTGTGCCGGTCAAATACATCGGCGTGGGCGAGGGAATGGACGACCTCATGCCCTTTGAGCCGAAGTCCTTCTCGGAGGCGCTGCTGTCATGAAGCTGATACTTGCATCGAACAACAAGGGCAAGGTCGTGGAGTTCCGCGAGATACTTGCCGGGACCGGCATAGAGGTCATCCCCCAGCGTGAGGCCGGCTGCGACTTTGAGGTCGACGAGACGGGGGACACCTTTGAGGAGAACGCATTTCTGAAGGCCGAGGCTGCGATGAAAGCCACGGGCCTGCCCGCAGTGAGTGACGACTCCGGCCTTGAGGTGGATGCTCTCGGCGGCGCGCCGGGCGTGCACAGCGCCAGGTACACGGGAAATCACGACGATTCCGACCTCGACCGGCGCAAATTCCTGATGAAGAACCTGGAGGGCGTGGAACATAGGGAGGCAAGGTTCGTCTCAGCAATATGCTGTGTCTTCCCGAACGGCGACGTGCTGCGCGCCCGCGGCACCTGCGAGGGCCGCATCGCGACGTACATGAAGGGTGAGAACGGCTTCGGCTACGACGCTATGTTCATCGCCGAGGGCTATGACATCACCATGGCCGAGATGACGCACGAGCAGAAAAACGAGATATCGCACCGGGGCCGCGCTCTGCGCGAGTTTGCCCGCGTGCTGAAGGAGTATTGCAATGCTGACAAGTAAGCAGAGGTCCTATCTGCGCGGTCTGGCCGCCAAGGAGGACACCATCCTCCAGATAGGCAAGGACGGAATAACGGAAAACACCACCGCCGCGCTCTCCGACGCGCTGCGTGCGCGTGAGCTGGTGAAGGGCCGCGTGCTGGAAAACTCCATGCTGACGGCGAGGGAGGCAATCGAGATCCTCTCCGAGCGCTGCCGCGCCGAGCAGGTGCAGGTCATAGGCAGTAAGTTTGTGCTCTACAAGCGCAATGAGACAGACCCGAAGATAGAGCTGCCCAAGGCGGCGAAACGCAAATGAGGATAGTGGTCTACGGCGGCAGCTTCAACCCGCCGCATCCTGCGCATGTCAGGGCTGCTCATCTCGCGTATGAGACGCTGAGACCTGACAAAATGCTCATCATCCCAGCCGCGGACCCGCCGCACAAGCAGCTCGCGGAGGGCAGCCCCGCTCCGCTCGAGCGTCTTGAGCTTACACGCATCGCCTTCCGGGATTTCCCGGAGGCCGAGGTCTCCGACATGGAGATAAGCCGCGGCGGCGCGAGCTATACGGCGGATACCCTTGCGGAGCTCGCAGCGCAATATCCGGGCGCGGAGCTGTTTTTTGTCATCGGCACGGACATGCTCACGAGCTTTGAGCGCTGGCACAACTTCCGGGATATACTTGCACTCTCGGCGCTGGTCGTGCTGCCGCGCGGGGAGGGCGACATGCCGGAAATAGAGCGCTTTTCGCAGCGCTTTGAGAAGCTCTATGGTGCCAGGGTGCGCGTCATAGACGCGGCGCCTCTGCCCATGTCCTCCTCGAAGATGCGCTCCCTGCTCGTCTCCCGACAGGGCGCAAATGTGCTAGACGGCGAGATATACGCGAGGATAATCCGAATGCGCGACTACGGTGCAAAGCCTCAGCTTGACTGGCTGCGCGAACGGGCTTATACCTATCTCAAGCCCAAACGCATCCCGCACGTAGCGGGCTGTGAGCAGGAGGCTGCCTCGCTTGCCAGACGCTGGGGCGAGGACCCTGGAGACGCTGCTGAGGCTGGTATTTTGCACGATATCACCAAAAAACTCAGCATGGACGAGCAGTTGATATTGGCGGAGAAATATGGTATAGTGTTCGATAAATTTGAGCGGGAGAACATCAAGCTCACTCACGCCATAACGGGCGCCGCCCTCTCGAGGGAGCTTTTCGGCGTTCCGGACCGCATATACAGCGCCATCCGCTGGCACACAACGGGACGCGCTGACATGACGCTGTTGGAAAAGATAATCTACCTTGCGGACTATATAGAGCCCACGCGCGACTTTGACGGCGTGGAGCCGCTCCGAAAGCTTGCATATGAAGATATCGACTCTGCCATGGCCCTTGGACTCAAAATGAGCCTGGAGGAACTCAGGCAGAATGGCATAGAACCTCACGGCGCCACCGTAAGCGCCCTTGAGTGGTACGGAAAGGACAAGGTGTAATGCATCTCTACGGCGGAAACGGCAAACACTCAAAGCACAAGCCGGAAAAGAATACCCGGCCCAGGGAGAATGACTACAATTACGATTACGATTACGACTACGAGGACGACTACGAGCCCGAGCCCCAGCCCAGGCGCAGCCAGAGCCGGGAACAGACCCGCCGCAGCGAACCGCGGCATACAAGCGAGACTCGTCGCGGCAGCGAAAATAAGCGCAGTACTCAGCGCCGCAGCCGCAGGGACCGCGAGGAAGACATAAGGAGCACCAACCACACCGTTTACAGCGGCAACGGTTACGACTACGAGGACGATATACACTTCGCCTCAGACGCCTATATTTCGCGTGAAGAGCAGCGCCGCACCAAGCACCGCGGCCGCGGTGCGCTGATAACGGTCTGCGTGCTGCTCATACTCTGCGTTGGCGCCTATGCGGGCTTCAAGATGTGGGCAAAGCCGGCCGCCACCCAGAGTGGGGGCCCGAACACCTATGACAGTGACGACGGCAGCGGTGACAGCAGCAGTTCCACCGGTGGAGTCGATGGAGTGGCACCAGACCAGGCCGACAGCAACAGGCGCGAAGGCGTATGGACCTTCCTCGTCAGCGGTCTGGACCGCGAGGGCCTGCACACCGACACGAATATTGTCGGCATGTTTGATACCGTCGAGGGCAAGCTCAATCTCGTGAACCTGCCCCGTGACCTGCTCATAAACATCGCCATCAGCCCCAAAAAGATGAATCAGCCCTACCCGGCGAGCATCAACAACGGCGGCGACGGCATTTCTGCACTGCTGGATGCGGTGAAGGACCTCCTTGGTTATGAGGTCGATTGCTGGGCGGTAATAGATATCCAGGCTGCGGCAGACATTGTCGACGCTATAGGCGGCGTTTATTTTGATATCCCATACGACATGGACTGGGACGCCCCGGACCAGAATCCGCCGGTCAGCATCCATATCAAGCAGGGCTATCAGCTGCTGGACGGCGACGACTTTGTCAATGCGATGCGTTTCCGTATCTCCAACGACGGCTCACACACCTATGTTGGCGGCGACATAGAGAGAATCCAGTTTCAGCAGCAGCTTCTCATGGCTCTCGCCCGCCAGACTCTCTCGCTGGAGAACATTCCGAACCTGACCAAGATATTCGAAATTTACGAAAAGCGCGTGGAGACCAATGTTTCAGTAGGCAATCTCGCATATTTTGCCACAGAGTTCATGAAGCTCGACGCTGAGAACATCACTTTCCAGACCATTCCCGGCAAGGGAGACGGCTATGTCTTCGGCATGAGCTATGTCATACCGTATATCGACGAATGGCTCGAAATGGTCAATGAGTACCTCAACCCGTTCACGGTGGAGATAACGCGCGACAACATCAATATGATCTCCTACGACATGGAGACCGGCACCTGGGACATGACCCAGGGATATATCGCCGGACAGTGAGCAAAGTAAACGCGAGAAGGCGAGAAGGGGAGATATAAATGCTGACACCAAGGGAAATAGCCGAGGCGGCGGTCAAAACTCTGGACGCGAAGCAGGCGAAGGAGATCAAGCTCCTGCACACGACCGACCTGACCGTGCTGGCGGACTATTTCATCATCTGCACGGCGACAAGCTCCACCCACGTCAAGACCTTGACCGACGAGGTGGACAAGGCCCTCTCGGAGCTGGGCGAACCGCCCCTCCGGCGCGAGGGTTATCGCGGCGGCGGCTGGATCCTGCTGGACTTCGGCTGCGTCATCGTGCACATCTTCCAGCAGGAGATGCGCGAGTTTTATAACCTCGAGCACCTGTGGAGCGACGCGGAGGAGATAAGCCTCTCAGCCCTTCCCGGCCCTACGGCCTGAGCCTTGAGCTCGGGTCAAAGGGGCCTGCGGTTTTTAAACATACAGAAGGGAAGAGCAGAAAATGGCTTACGATTTCGCAAGAATAGAAAAGAAATGGCAGAACTACTGGCTTGAGAACAAGACCTACAAAGCCGTTACCGGGGACAAGACCCGCAAGAAGTTTTATCCCCTCATCGAGTTCCCGTATCCCTCCGGCGACGGCCTGCACGTCGGCCATCCGAGGCCGTACACGGCTATGGATATCGTCGCCCGCAAGCGCCGCATGCAGGGTGAGAACGTTCTGTTCCCGATAGGCTTTGACGCCTTTGGACTGCCCACCGAGAACTACGCCATCAAAAACCACATCCACCCCAGCGAGGTGACCCGTCGCAACATCGAGCGCTTTTCCAAGCAGCTGCAGATGCTCGGCTACAGCTTTGACTGGGACCGTATGGTTGACACCACCGACCCGAAGTACTACAAGTGGACCCAGTGGATATTCCTGCAGATGTACAAGCACGGCCTTGCCTACAAGGCGTCCATGCCCGTGAACTGGTGCACCAGCTGCAAGTGCGTCCTCGCGAACGAGGAGGTCGTCGAGGGCGTGTGCGAGCGCTGCGGCAGCCCCGTCATCCGTAAGGAAAAGAGCCAGTGGATGCTCCGCATCACCGCCTATGCCCAGAGGCTTATAGACGACCTGGACGACGTCGATTACATCGAGCGCGTCAAGATCCAGCAACGCAACTGGATAGGCCGCTCCACCGGCGCCGAGGTCGACTTCAAGGCCACCACCGGCGACATCATCAAGGTCTTCACCACCCGCTGCGACACGCTCTTCGGCGCGACCTACATGGTTCTCTCTCCGGAGCATGCCCTCGTGCGCGAGTGGCTCGAGAGCGGCGCCATCACCAACCCGGACGAGGTCAAAAAGTACCAGGCCGAGGCGGCCGCGAAGTCCGACCTTGAGCGAACCGAGCTCAACAAGGACAAGACCGGCGTTCGTACCATGGGCGTCGACGCTGTCAACCCCGTCACCGGTGAAACCATCCCCATCTTCATATCCGACTACGTCCTCGCCAGCTACGGCACCGGCGCCATCATGGCCGTCCCGGGCCACGACCAGCGCGACTGGGAGTTTGCCAAGGAGTTTGGCCTGCCCATCATTGAGGTCGTCAAGGGCGGCGACGTGACGAAGGAAGCCTTCATCGCCAAGGACGACAGCGCCATCATGGTAAACTCCGGTTTCCTGAACGGCATGAGCGTCAAAGCCGCCATCCCGACCATGACTAAGTGGCTCGAGGAGAAGGGCCTTGGCCGCAGCAAGGTCAACTACAAGCTGCGCGACTGGGTGTTCTCCCGCCAGAGGTACTGGGGCGAGCCCATTCCTCTGGTCCACTGTGAGAAGTGCGGCTGGCAGCCGATAGACGAGAGCGAGCTGCCCCTGCTCCTGCCCGAGGTGGACAGCTATGAGCCCACCGACAACGGCGAGAGCCCGCTCTCCAAGATGACCGACTGGGTCAACACTACCTGCCCGTGCTGCGGCGGCCCTGCCCAGCGTGAGACCGATACCATGCCGCAGTGGGCCGGCTCCTGCTGGTACTTCCTGCGCTACATTGACCCCGATAACGACGAGGCTTTTGCCGGCAAGGAGGCTCTCGACTACTGGAGCCCCGTGGACTGGTACAACGGCGGCATGGAGCATACCACACTGCACCTGCTGTACAGCCGTTTCTGGCACAAGTTCCTCTACGACATCGGCGTTGTGCCCACCAAGGAGCCCTACGCCAAGCGCACGAGTCACGGCATGATCCTGGGCCTGAACCCGCACAACTACGCCAATCTCCCCGAGGAGGAGCGCAATAAGCTCTTGGCCGAGTACGGCAGCGAGGCCGAGGTACGCAAGTATCTTGTCCACAAGTACGGCGAGATGGCCGACCATCCCATCGTCAAGATGAGTAAGAGCCTGGGCAACGTTGTCAATCCCGACAGCGTCGTCAAGGAGTACGGCGCGGATACCCTAAGGCTCTATATCATGTTCCTGGGCGACTTTGAAAAGGCCGCTCCGTGGAATCCCAGCGCCGTCAAGGGCTGCAAGCGCTTCCTGGACCGCATCTGGGCTCTGGCAGAAAACCGCATCGACGGCGACGACAGCGTGTCCGCCGTCAACGAGAAGGAAGTCCACCGCTGCGTCAAGAAGGTCAGCGAGGACATAGAGAACATGAAGTTCAACACCGCCATCGCCGCAATGATGACGCTGGTGAATCAGTTCTACGAGCATGCCCCCAGCCGCGGCGACATCAAGACGCTGCTGGCCCTGCTGAGCCCCTTCGCGCCGCATATGGCCGAGGAACTCTGGGAGATCCAGGGCTTTGAGGGCATTGCCAGCATGAGCCCCTGGCCGGAGTACGACGAGGCCAAGACCCTCGACGACGAGAAGGAGATAGCAGTCCAGGTCAACGGCAAGCTCAGAAGCACCGTTGTTGTGCCCGCCGGATGTGAGGATTCTGTCGCCGTTGAGACCGCTTTGGCCGATTCCAAGGTCAAAAAGTTCACCGACGGCTGCGCGATAGTCAAAACGATAGTTGTCAAGGACAAGCTCGTCAACATTATCGTGAAGCCCTCCAAGTGAGTTTTTCTTGACATCGGCGCTCGAAATCATTATAATGCATATGCTAACGGGTTAATTGCCCTTACAGCGCCGAAAGGTGTTTTGGAGGGAGGGAATAGAATGTCTGAGATTTACGTTAAGGAAAACGAGTCGCTCGATAATGCACTCAAGCGTTTCAAGCGCAGCTGCGCCAAAGCCGGCGTCCTGGCCGACCTGAGGAAGAAGGAGTACTACCAGAGCCCCAGCGTCAAGCGTCGCAAGAAGTCCGAGGCCGCCCGCAAGAACAAGAATAAGCGCTATTATTAATGAAAAAGCTCCGTCGAAAGACGGAGCTTTTTTGTCGCTTAGTTTTGATGTTGGACTCATTTACACCGGATTCAGCTCCTCGTTGAGCCAGGTGTCGGTGGTGGAGAGCCGTCTTGTGAAGATCTGCGCGCTGTCGGCGGGGTATTTGTTCTGGTGGAACTTGAATATCGTTTCGCCCGAATCCGGCAGTCGGCCTATTATCTCTATTTTGCCCCTCGGGTGGCTCATCACATAGCGTATGGACTTGCCGATGCCGTTTTGCATCGCCTTAGCTCCGTCAACTATGCCGACGCCCTCCGCCAGCGGTACTTGGAAGCGCCCCTGCACGCCGCGCACGGGCCTGCACTGGAAGACGTAGTACGGGGATACGCCCATACGCGTCAAACCGGAGAGCAGCGAGCCCAGCACCTCGGGTGAATCATTCACGCCGCGCAGCAGAACCGTCTGGTTGCGCACCTGCACGCCGCGGCTTGTCAGAGCCCTGACCGCCATCTTTGCCTGCTCCGTCAGCTCCCGCGGATGGTCAAACTGCGTCACTACAAAAAGCGTCTTGCGCTGTGCGAAACGCTCAAAGAGTTTCAGCAGCTCTTTGTCGCCGTAAATGCGCTCAGGCAGGGTGACCGGCATCCGCGAACCAAAGCGGATCAGGTCTACGTGGTCAATTGCGCAGAGTCCCTCGAGATAGCGCTCTATGACGCTGTTCGGGTTCATGAGCGCGTCGCCGCCGGAGATGAGGACGTTCGTCACCTCCTCGTGCTCTGCCACATAGGCTATGGCCTCGTCTGCGCGGCGGTTGAGTTCGTCCTCGCTGAGGCCTACCATGCGCTTGCGGAAGCAGTGACGGCAGTACATGGCGCATTGATTGGTGGAGAGCAGCAGTACGGTGGGCGGATATTTGTGCTGCAAGCCTTCCATTTTGGTGTTGGAAGCCTCGCCGCTCGTATCGAACGAGCCGCCGGGGGCAAGCTCGTCCAGTGATGGAATGCACATCCTTCCAATGGGGTCATCCGGGTCCGAGGTGTCGACAAGGGACAGGTAGTAAGGCGTTATCATCATGGGAAAACGTTTCGCTATCTCTTCTCTTTGTGCGGCCTCCTCCGGTGACAGCCCAAGCTTCGGCGCCAGCTGCTCCATGCTCCGGATACCGTTCTCCAATTCCTTTTGCCAGCTCATAGCTGCACCTTCTTTCATTTATGATTTAAATAAGTAATATTATACCACTAATCCACCATGCCTGCAAGAATCGATTGCTGTTGAAATATACGAAAAGCTGGGGTATAATCGGGTAAAAACAGACAAAGAACGGTGGGATTTCCGTTGGATACGGCGATATTTGAGCTATGCGATGAGAAAAATCTGAATCCCCGGCGCACCTTCGATTGTGGCCAGTGCTTCCGCTGGAACGAGGACGCGGAGGGCCGCTGGAGGGGAGTGGCCTCTGGAAAAGCGGCGGTCGTCTGGGCGGAGAACGGGCGGACTTATATCGAATGTGCCCTTGACGACATATATTTCTGGCGTGATTATCTCGATATGGATACTGATTACGAGGAGGCCCGACGGAGCATCGAGGTCTGTGACTACCTGCGCGACTGCGCGGCCTATGGTGAGGGCATACGCATACTCCGTCAGGACAAGTGGGAGGCGCTTTGCTCCTTCATCATCTCGCAGTGCAACAACATCCCGCGCATAAAGGGCATCGTGGAGAAGCTGAGCTCTCTGTACGGCGATATCGTCGCGGCCCCTTGGGGAGAGGCGCGCTCTTTTCCAACGGCGGAGCGCGTTGCGCAGCTGACGGAGGCAGACCTCGCTCCGCTGAGGTCGGGCTACCGCGCGCCCTACATACTCGCAGCAGCCAAAGCCGTGGCGAGCGGCGAGCTGGATCTGGAAGAGACAGCGCTCCTGCCCTGCAATGAGGCGCGTGCGGAGCTGAAAAAGCTGGGCGGCGTGGGTGACAAGGTCGCCAACTGTGTGGTGCTCTTCGGCCTGCACCAGCTCGACGCCTTCCCGGTGGATGTGTGGATAAAGCGGGCGCTTGCCGCCAATATGCCGAAGGGATTTGACCCCTCGTCCCTCGGAAAATACGCGGGCCTCGCGCAGCAATACATGTTCTATCGCGCAAGGGAGACTGCGGCGGAGAGCTGAGCGCAGATATGATATGACACAAAAAAGCACGCGCCGCGGCGCGCGCTTTTTTATATTTTTCATACGCCCCTGTGTGGCGGAAAAGGTTGACTTAGGGCGTCCATGTGATAAAATACATAGAATAGCTTTTATACAAATCTTTTGCGGAGGTGCGTTTCATATGAACCGGTTAAACAGCTTTTCCGAGCGCTTCGTCGGCGAGGGCCTGACCTTTGACGACGTGCTGCTTGTCCCCGCGGAGAGCAATGTTCTCCCGACGGACGTGGACCTGTCTACCAACCTTACCAAGACCATCAGGCTCAATACCCCCATCATGAGCGCGGCGATGGACACCGTGACGGAATACCGCATGGCCATTGCGATAGCGCGTGAGGGCGGCATCGGCGTCATCCACAAGAACATGTCTATCAGCCAGCAGGCGGAGCAGGTGGATATGGTCAAGCGCAGCGAGAACGGCGTCATCACCAACCCCTTCTGGCTGGCCCCCGGCCATACGCTGGCGGAGGCCGACGAGCTCATGGCCAAGTACCGCATCTCCGGCGTGCCGGTCGTTGACACGGACGGAAGGCTCATCGGCATCATCACCAACCGGGATATGAAATTTGAGGAGAACATGGAGACCCGCATCCGCGAGGTCATGACCAGCGAGGGCCTCGTGACTGGACGTGAGGGTACCACTCTTGAGGAGGCCAAGGACATCCTGCGCCGCCACAAGATAGAGAAGCTGCCCATTGTAGACGACAATTTCCGCCTCAAGGGCCTCATCACCATAAAGGACATAGAGAAGGTCGTGAAGTATCCTAACTCCGCAAAGGACAGGCACGGCCGTCTGCTCTGCGCCGCTGCCATCGGCGTGACGAAGGACATACTCGACCGCGCTGGCGCGCTGGTCGACGCGGGCGTCGATGCCCTGGTGCTCGACAGCGCCCACGGCCACTCCGCCAACATCATGCGCTGCGTGGGGCTCGTGAAGGAGAAGTTCCCCGACGTGCAGGTCATAGCTGGCAACGTTGCCACTGCCGAGGGCACCGAGGCCCTCATAAAGGCGGGCGCCGACTGCGTCAAGGTCGGTATCGGCCCTGGCTCCATCTGCACCACCCGCGTGGTCTCCGGCATCGGCGTGCCCCAGATAACCGCCGTGCTTGAGTCCGCTGCCATGGCCGACAAGTACGGCATCCCCGTCATCGCCGACGGCGGCATTAAGTACAGCGGCGACATCGTCAAGGCGTTGGCCGCTGGCGCCAACGTGGTGATGCTGGGCAGCATGGTGGCCGGCTGCAAAGAGGCCCCCGGCGAGTACGAGCTGTACCAGGGCCGCCAGTTCAAGGTGTACCGCGGCATGGGCAGCCTGGGCGCCATGGGCAAGGGCAGCAGCGACCGGTACTTCCAGGGCGAGCAGAAGAAGTTCGTGCCCGAAGGCGTAGAGGGCCGTGTGCCTTACAAGGGGCCCCTGGCGGACACCATCTTCCAGATGGTGGGCGGCCTGCGCTCCGGCATGGGCTACACCGGGTGCGCCACCATCCAGGAGCTCCACGACAAGGCCCAGTTTGTGCGCATCACCAACGCCGGCCTGAAGGAGAGCCACCCCCACGACATCCAGATTACCAAAGAGGCCCCCAACTACTCCATCCATTCCTAAGAAAAAAGTTGGATAGGCCCGCAAAAACCCCTTGACAAACGGGACAAGTTCGGCTATAATTGATAGCGCTCCATCCGTAAAAGTGGGGCGCTGATATGGCGGTATAGCTCAGTTGGCTAGAGCATTCGGTTCATACCCGAAGTGTCACTGGTTCAAGTCCAGTTACCGCTACCATACGGCCCGGTGGTCAAGCGGTTAAGACACCGCCCTTTCACGGCGGTAACACGAGTTCGATTCTCGTCCGGGTCACCAGAGAGCACCGGGTCTTACAAGACCCGGGCTTTTCTTTTATCCAACGATTTCTGGGAGGGATACCCCAATGTTCAAGAAGATTCTGGCCTTGGCCGCGGCGGCCGCGCTGGCCCTTACCTTGGCGGCCTGCGGCGGCACAGGGGAGCAGCTGCCCACCTTGGTGCTGGAGGACCCCTCGGCTTCCAACACTGCCTCGGATGTGTCCGGCGTGGAAAGCGGCGCCCAGCCCACTGTGGAAGAGGTGCCCGACACGGAGTTCCCCGACACCTTAGACGGCCTGTGCGATTTCCTCACCGCCAACAAGGCTGTGGCGGGGGAGCCCACCGAGATGGCCTACGAGACCATAGGCGCCCAGGACGGCTACCGCTTCCGGTTTATCTTAAACGGCAGCACCGTGCAGGTGGAGGTTTACTCCTACGATGTGAATAACCTCAACGAGCAGGGCCAAACCGTGCTGGACAGTGTGAAGGCCGAAGGCAGCTTCACCATGCTGGATAACGACGTGCCCGCCACCTTGAACAGCGATGGCAAGTACATGCTGCTCTACACCGACGGCAGCACCAGTGCCGAGAACACCGCCCAGCGGGAGCGGGTGCTCCAGCTGTTTGAGGCGTTCAAAGTGGACAACTAAAAGAAAAAGATGATAAAAGGCTTTGCGAAAACGGCTTTTCGGGAGAATTTCCCGGGAGGCCGTTTTTCTTTGCGCCCAACCCTTGATTTTAGCGTAGTAAGGCGGTAGAATATGGTTGTATTTACAACTAGTTTGTAGGGGAGGAGAAACCTATGGATAAGAATTTGGAAGCGGTGCGCCGCGCCCAGGTGGAGCGCACCATCAAAGCCCTGGCCCAAAACAGGATTCCCGCCGTGTACGCGCCCACCCGGGAGGAGGCCGTGGAGGCCGTGCGGGGGATGCTTTCCCCCGGCGAGGTGGTCACCTGCGGCGGGTCTATGACGCTGGCGGAGTGCGGCGTTCAGGATTTGCTGAAAAGCGGCGCCTATGAGTTTTTGGACAGGACCGTCATGGACCCCCAGGAGGTGTACCGCCGCACCTTTTCCGCGGACGTGTTCCTCACCAGCGCCAACGCCATCACCGAGGAGGGCGAGCTGTACAACGTGGACGGCAACGGCAACCGGGTGGCCGCCTTGATTTACGGCCCCCAGCGGGTGATTGTGGTGGCCGGTGTGAACAAGATTGTCCGCAACCTGCAGGAGGCCATTTCCCGGGTGAAGTATGTGGCAGCCCCGGCCAACGGCGTGCGCTTGGGCACCAATACCCCCTGCTCCCACACAGGCCGCTGCGCCCAGTGCGAGGGGGGCATGACCGCCGGCTGCGCCTCGGAAAAGCGGATGTGCTGCCAGTATGTGGTCACAGGCTACCAGCGCACAGACCGCATCCGGGTGGTGCTGGTAGGGGAGGAGCTGGGCTACTAAAGCCCCTCCGAACAGGGTCCCTTTGGGCCCGGCGAACACAAAAGTGTGAAGGACGGGCCCATGGGGGCCTTTGCTCCTTCCCATGTTAAGGGAGTGTAAAATCTGTTTTGAATTTATTAGCGAAATTGAAAGGCGGCCGTGGCTCCTATGAAATTGACATGACCCATGGCCCGCTGTTGGGGAAGATCGTCCGGTTCGCCATCCCCTTGGCGATTTCCGGCATTTTGCAGCTGCTGTTCAACGCGGCGGACATCATCGTGGTGGGGCAGTTCGTGGGGCCCCAGGCCCTGGCGGCGGTGGGCTCTACCAGCGCCCTTATCAACTTGATCGTCAACCTGTTCATCGGTCTTTCCGTGGGCGCAAACGTGCTGGTGGCCCAGTATTACGGCGCCAGCGACACCAAGGCCCTGCGGGAGACGGTGCACACCTCGGTGCTGGCCAGCTTGATTTTTGGCTGCATTGTGCTGGTAATCGGCATCACCCTGGCAGCGCCCATGCTGGAGCTGATGGGCACCCCCGAAGAGGTGCTGGACCAGGCCTGCCTGTACATGCGCATCTATTTCATTGGCATGCCCGCCAGCATGCTCTACAACTTTGGCGCGGCTATCCTGCGGGCTGTGGGGGACACCCAGCGGCCCTTGTACTTCCTGTTTATAGCGGGCATCGTCAATGTGCTGCTAAACCTGTTCTGCGTCATCGTGCTGCACATGGGCGTGGAGGGCGTCGCCATCCCCACGGTGATTTCCCAGTGCGTCTCCGCGGGGCTGGTGCTGCTGTGCCTGGTAAAGGCCCACGCGCCCTATCATGTGGACCTGCACGCCCTGCGCTTAAAGAAGGACAAGCTGCTGGGCATGGTGAAGATTGGCCTGCCTGCGGGCATTCAGGGCTGCTCTTTCTCCATCTCCAACGTGCTCATCCAGTCCTCCATCAACTCCTTTGGCGCCTTGGCCATGGCGGGGAACACTGCTGCCTCCAACATCGAGGGCTTTGTCTCCACCGCCCAGGACGCCTTTTCCCAGGCAGCCCTGAGCTTTACCGGCCAGAACGTGGGCGCGGGCCAGACAAAACGGGTCAACCGTATTTTGCCCTTGTGCGCCGCGCTGGTGCTGGGCGTGGGGTTGGCTCTGGGTTCGGGCGCCTATTTGCTGGGCAACCAGCTGCTTGGAATCTATTCCTCCGACCCGGAAGTTATCGCCTTTGGCATGAAGCGCATGGCCATCTGCTGCGTGCTCCAGTGCGTGGGCGGCCTGATGGGCGTGATGGTGGGCACGCTGCGGGGCATGGGCTATTCCTTTGTGCCCATGGCCATCACCATCGGCTTTGTGTGCGGTTTCCGGGTGATATGGATTTTCACCATTTTCGTGCAGTGGCACACTTTGGAATCCCTCTATGTCTCCTATCCCATCACCTGGGGCCTGGCCGCCTTGTGCGACCTGATTTGCTTCTTCTTTGTGCGCAAGCATTTGACGAGAAAACAACGTCTTGCCAGGGAGCGGGCAAAGTAATATAATAGGTTCTGGCACCAAGGGGACGCTGGCAGCAGCGCGCCGCGGGCCACCCAGTAAAGCGAAAGTTTGGAGGAGTGACTGTAGTGAAGCTGCCCTTTCGCCCTGGCATGCGCCGGGGCTCCTTCGAGATTGACATGACAAACGGCCCCCTGGTGGGGAAAATCATCCGGTTTGCCATCCCTCTGGCCCTTTCCGGCATTTTGCAGCTGCTGTTCAACGCGGCGGATATCATCGTGGTGGGCCAGTTCGTGGGGCCCCAGGCCCTGGCGGCGGTGGGCTCTACCAGTGCCCTTATCAACTTGATTGTCAACCTGTTTATCGGCTTGTCCATTGGCGTAAACGTGCTGGTGGCGCGGTACTATGGCGGCGGCAATCACAAGGATTTGCGGGAGACCGTCCACACCGCCGTGCTTGTCAGCGTCATCTCCGGGATTATCCTCATCTTTGTGGGCATTGGCCTGTCCCGGCCTTTGCTGGAGCTGATGGGCACCCCCGCCGACGTCATCGACCAGTCGGTGCTGTACATGCGCATTTACTTTGTGGGCATGCCCGTGATGATGCTCTACAACTTCGGCTCGGCCATCCTGCGGGCGGTGGGGGATACCCAGCGGCCCCTGTACTTCTTGCTGATTGCCGGCGTCATCAACGTGCTGCTGAACTTGCTGTTCGTCATCGTGTTCCACATGGGCGTGGAGGGCGTGGCCATCCCCACGGTGATTTCCCAGTGCGTTTCCGCCACCTTGGTGCTGCTGTGCCTGGTGAAGAGCGACGCGGTCTACCGCGTAAACCTGAAAGAGCTTCACATCTACAAAGAGAAGCTGCTGCAAATGATTAAGATTGGCGTGCCCGCAGGCATCCAAAGTGCCACCTTCTCCATCTCCAACGTGCTGATCCAGTCCACCATCAATTCCTTCGGCTCCATTGCCATGGCCGGCTCCACCGCCGGAGGCAATATCGAGGGCTTTGTCTGGACGGCTATGGACGCCTTTACCCAGTCCACCTTGAGCTTTACCGGCCAGAACTACGGCGCCAAGAAGTTCCACCGCATCACCAAGGTGGTGTGGTATAACCTGGGCCTGGTGACGGTGGTGGGCCTGGTGCTGGGCATCGGGGCCTATTTGGTGGGCCCCTGGGTGCTGCAGGTCTATTCCAGCGACCCGGAGGTCATTGCCTACGGCTTGGAACGTATGCTGCTGGTGTGCACGCCTTACGCCCTGTGCGGCGTTATGAACGTGCTGGTGGGCGCCATGCGGGGCTTGGGCTCCTCTTTGACGCCCATGGTGGTTTCCATCTTTGGCGTGTGCGTGCTGCGCGTGGTGTGGATTTACACCGTGTTCCCCCTGGACCCCTCCTTCGCGATGCTGTTCCTCTCCTACCCGGTGACCTGGGCGGTGACAGCCGCCATAGAAGTGGTGTGCTTCTTTGTTATCCGGAAAAAGGCGATTGCCCGCGCCGGCGGTATGGCTGTGGACGCGGATTAACCATGACAGTGTAGAAAGGCGCCCCTGGCTTTTTGCCAGGGGCCTCTTTTATAGGGGAGAGGGGCCGCCTGCCGCCAGCATCAGGTAGACCAGCACGTTGACCAGGGCCACCACAGCCACCCTCCACAGCCACAGCAAAGCGGGTTTTGCCCGTTGTAGTTTCATAGGGACACCTCCTTTGTATCATATATAAGAGGGAAAGAGGCATTCTATGCGATACGGTTCCCCAAAAAAGATAGGGTGCATCCACGGGAAAATCTGGCCAAAGCGGGGAGAAAACAGAGAAAGCGGCGGGGAAAATAGGAAAATCTAGTATAGAAACACAAGTGTAAACACAAGATATGGTGTCCCAAAAGAAAAATGAAAAAAGTTGGAAAAAAGCGTTGACATTTGCGTATGGTTGCGGTATAATACATAAGCGCTCGAGAGAGAGGGCACGAAAGACAAGTAAAAAGGCCGAAAATCGGAACCTGACCGGTGAACGAAAAAGGCCGCGAAAAAAACTTGAAAAAAGTGCTTGACAAACGAACTTGAGTGTGATAAAATGGTCAGGCACTCGAGAGAGGGACGGAAAAAACGAACCAAACTCGAGAGCGAAGGACCTTGAAAATTAAACAACGAGACGAAAGAAGGACCCGTGATTTCTGAGAGTTAAGACTCGAGGAATTACAGGAAACGGAACCTAAAAAATCCGTAAATGAAGCTAGATGCTTCGAAATGAGCTTACAAAAGCTCTAAGAATTGATTTAAAGGCTGTAAAGCTTTTAGATACCATATTTTTAGAGAGTTTGATCCTGGCTCAGGACGAACGCTGGCGGCGTGCCTAACACATGCAAG
>OMDY01000163.1_pt1 | contig 42815 bp, 32 predicted proteins | sample 1645281 | NCBI WGS metagenome assembly OMDY01 (sample SAMEA103958145, study PRJEB25191) | human gut metagenome | biome: human-associated habitat [ENVO:00009003]; feature: intestine environment [ENVO:2100002]; material: feces | place: Germany | collected 2013/2015
CTAAAGATACAAAAAAGCCAACTAATTCGCAATACTTTGTGTATGAATTAGTTGGCTGATTTTGTAATATTTAATGAATGTCCCTAAAGAAATTTTCATTAGAATCAAAATATTTCCTAAAATTTTCATCTGTATGCTTTATTCTTCTCTTATTAAGAGAATAAATATAACCTACAATAATCTCTATAGCATGGATCTTATTTATGTTATCATCATTTAATACTGAAAGTAAAAAATTACGTAATGGATGATTTGATATAAAAAATAAACCATACCTAGATACCACTATATCATAATTTTCAATATTTGTTTTTACATCAGATTGATTTTTAATAACATACATATTAGGAAAAGAACGGTAAGTATAAGGAGAGTCACCATTTATCAATTTCCATCTTTTATTCCCCTTACGCCAACAGAATTCAAAACGTCTATTATTTTCAAATACCTGTATTTCAGATACTTCATATTCCTTTAAGAATATGTCAATGGTATGTTTTCTTGCTGAGGTCTCGGATAAAACATTACGTTTATTACAACTAAAACTAGTATCAAGACTTTGAAATAAAGATAAAGCCGTTTTATCACAATTTTTAATTTCCTGCACTAGCCTTTCAGCAGATGAATATGCTTTGCTCTCAATAGTCCATATTTCTTCACCGAAATCACGAATACTCTGATTAATATATTTTTCGCCAGTATCAACCAAATTACATTTATAATCATGGAGAACCTCATCAAATAACTCTTTATCCTGATAATTTCCTTGACGAACAATGTTATCAATATTTCTCTGAACATCATCTAAAGCCCAAGAAAGCGAATATTTTTCAGACAGATGCTGTATCTGTTCACCAGCTATCTCCAAATAAGAATTATAGATAAAACGAAATAAGTCCCTCTGTTCTTCTGAATGCTCTAAACCATCACGAGCAACATTTGTTTTTGGAGCCTTTACTCCTTGACAATCTACCAATACCACATAATTTCGTCCTAAGTAACCAGGTGTATAGCCAGAGACAAGAATCCCTTCTATGCATATTCCAATAGGAGCATTGCGATCATTTAACAAATCATTCGATGGATTATATAAGCTCCAACTATCATTATATAAATAGTGTTTACGAAGAAGGAAATACGCTTCTACGCCTAAATCTAGATCGACTTTCTTTAAAAGCTTATACTGTTTGTCATCTACAATTATTTTGTAACGCATTAAAAAATCTCTGAGTGCTTTTTCATTTGAGTCAAATCCGACACAAGTCTCAACCCCATTTTCTATCACTACGACCTTGCAATCAGGTTTTATTATCCAATATCTTAAATCATCAACTATATTTGACAGGTCGACATTATCATGAACTTTTAAAATAAACGTAGTACCATGATGTCCTCCCAATATTTCTGTTGGATCAACATCATTGCGTAACATGTATTCACCTTGCAGATTTTTAATTTTCAATCGATGAGCCTTTTCCTCTTCATACCACAAAGTAATTACTTCAAAGTCATCACTAATCATAAAACAAGTTAATAGCCCTATTCCGAAGCGACTAATAGAGTGGAAATGTCTATTCCTAGCTTTAAATTCTTCAGATTGATATCGAGAAGAGCCTACCTTGAGTAGATATTTTTTTATTATCTCTTCATTCATACCAGTACCATTATCTGATACTTTAAGAATATGATTTTTTTCATTCCATTCAATTCGTATTTCAGGTTCATAATCATTAGAACCACATTTTGAGTTATGATTCATCAATCGGCAAGCATCAATCGAATTTTGAGCTAACTCACGTAAAACAACATTCGCTTGATTATATAGCGTATGGCCAATTAACAATTTAAGAATGTTATCTTTATCAAGTTCAAACTTAAGTTTCTCTGCATTAAATCCTTCTGTTTTTATTTGTCTTCTACATATTCCATCCCATGGAAATATGTAACCATTTTTATTCTTATCGCTTGAGAGTTTACATGTTTGATATGTAAGTTTAATTTCTTTTTCCGCATAAGAAAGGTAATCCATAAAATGAGAATAAGCATCTTCATCGTTGAAAGAAGCTATAACTTCAAACAAATGAGGCTGAATATTTTTATTAACATTTCCATCTTTATCTGTTTCATCCTTAGGACGAATACGCTTTACTGCTCTTTGTTTAACCCATTCTCTCCGACTATAACTATCTTTAGGGGAAATTATTTCAAAATCAACATCTGGTGTCCTTTCCGAATTCACATGCAATAAATCTGTAGTTCGCAATATAGCAGCTGCAAATAACAAATTTACTTCAGAATCACGAGCTTGCTCATAAGGCTTCCTTACATCAAATTCAGCTACCTTACCAAATGGTTCTGAATGACTTTTACAAACTTTACCTAAATCTTTTAAAAAATCAGGATCAATATTGCATAGTACATCACGCAAAACTTTTACAACAGGATTTTCTGTAATCTTTCCATTAGCAATATCTACAAGCCAAGATTCTATACGATTTCCATGATTATCCCTTACATAATCCTGATAAATATATTTTTCTCGTTTTTCATCAGGTAACATTGAATATTTAGACAAATCAAGTTTGTCATTCTTGTACATCTTAAAACGATAATCCTTATCTCTATCATCAAACTCACTTCGAGTTATAAGCATTCCTAAATCATGAAAATAGAAAGATAAAACAATCATCATCCAATCTGTAGGGGTCATAACCGCCTGTGCTTTATCAGGAATAATAAAATCCAAAAGATTTAACATACCATCCACATGAGATATATCATGCTTGGTATATTCAGAGAACATTTCATTACTACCAACATGCGATAACAGTTTTGTAAGTTTATCCTTCGCATTATCTAAATCAAAACCTGAAAAAATTTTAAGCTTCAATGCTTTCTTTGCTTGAATTTCAGCTACGCTATTTGTCCTGTTTTCCATTTTAAAAATCAATTTTATCAGAATCAAAATTATTATCTGATGGACGTAATATAGAGATAGATGTTACTTTGTTAAGATAATTTTTTACCAACATCTCAATAAATCTCCCATGATATACACTATATTCATCAATTGATATATTGATACCTTTACGTCCTATAATACCGAATATAATTCTATCATGCCCACAAAATGGATGAAACCAAGCAATATTACTCCATTGATCAGTCTTATGAGTAAAATCGCCATCTTCATCATATAACCACGTATCTATTTTACCAGAATCTATAAGATGTCTAATATCCTCAAGTAATATTTCTGGTTTAGATGTTATTACCTGTATTGCCATTATTAACTATTTTATTAATCCAACTTATTCAACTATTACTCTAGAATGCCCAATATAGCTCCAATTTATATCAATGATAATTAAATTTAGTAACCCAAAGATACTTGATTTATTAATTCAATAACGCTTTTATGGAATTTTTTTATTTACTCTCTATATTTTAAGTACCTTTTTTTCAACAAGTTGTTCTAACCTCTTCTCACACTCTGCGCATTCGAGTTTCTTGCGAACCAATTTTTCCCGGAACTTAACAAGTTCCTCGTCCGTATTTTCGTCAAAGAACATATTGTTCTTACGATTGTGCTCGATGTACTCATTCATCCTGCGTTCGGCTTTAGTTACTTGTGCTTTAGCAGATATAAGTTTACTAAGGCAACCGCTAACCTCCATAGATTCTCCAGAACGCTTGTCATAGAAGTACAGGCTTGTAGATACAATCTGTTTGGGATATTGGCACTGTAATTTCGCCATCCTCCATCTGATTACCCATTGGTATCGGAAATACATTTCACGAGGAAGGTTGTAGTGATAAAGGCTAACTTGTTTATCTGCATATCCGTAGTAAAGAGTTACTTCAACCCATTGCTCAACTTTCAGTTTCTTTTCCGCTTTGGCATAATCCTTAGCCATTTGGAACCAGTCTTCCATGCTTTCCTGCTTACTCATCCCATTCAAAGTTTAAAGAGAATTGGTTATTCGGTTCTTTATATCCGGGATTTGCCAGCATGAAGGCATTCCATAATGCTTCCGAAATTCTTTCACGCATAGCCTTAGATACATGATTTCTGTCAGCTTCACTATTTATCTGGAGTATATTTTCAAGACTGCCGTTTATCGGCTTTTCATCGAGGAACAAGGAGTATTCGGTAAATATCCGGTTCTGCAATATTCCTTGCTTCTCTTCCTCTTCATCTTGGAATCGCTCAAAAACGGTATCTTGGATTGTCTTCAAACATCTTTGTCCTCTCTCACTCCTGCAGCCCTGAGCATCATTCTCGAACATTACAGATAGGGAACGCTTCTTGCGTACATTCCCTATTCTTGACCAGCCGTAATAGACTTTCAGCTTTCCCATATTACGCTACCTTCCGTTTCCTAATAATTTCTTTACATATAGCCTCACAAAGCACACGGGCCATATTCACCTCAACGGCATTCCCGATAAACTTCTTCTGGTCTGACTGGGAACTAATCAGTACATAGTCTTCTGGAAATCCCATTATCTTCTTGAGTTCTGCAATCCGAAGCATACGCATCCTGATGTCTATGATGCCATAGAGAGCCATAAACTCCTTAATTTTGGCAGTCATCGAACTGTCCTCCGGTGAGACTTGTATTCCGAAGCCTTCTTTTGCTTCTACGAGGTAAGGCGGCATTTTATCCATTCTGGCTATCAAAGTGAAGCATGGATTATCAACAGAACCGCCAGCACTGGCAAACTGAGGATTCATAAGGTAATGCCATTTGCGGTTTGCCGTGATGGTCTGTGAAGGTTGTTCAATGCTGCTGCCAACATTGGAGAAAGCGCTGTTCATTATCCACGGCTTGCAGTATACCATATTGAATTTCGGAACAGTCGTTACAGTCCCAACAGGCTGCTCTATTGATGTCGGCTTTCCAGTCCCATATTGGTTGTCGATGAATACAGAATTAATCAATGCCAGCCTATCCTTAGTTGTAACCGTTGGTGCAGGTAGTTCTACCGAATGATTATGCCCGTTACCATAGTAAGCAGATACGAAAGCGTGGTGGTCTTTACAGGTGATTGTTCCGGCTGGTTCTTCCACGGAAATATTCTTACTTTCAGGATGTCCGCTAAATTGCTTGGAGAGGAAGTTTACCTGAGCCAATGCCAACCGGCTTTGTGTAGCAACGACCGGGCATGGTTCATCAATACTCGGAGCCTGGTATTTGCCATTTCGATTCATGGAATTGTATTTCACGATGAAAGCATCTTTCCCTCCAGCAACAAACTTTATCAGTCCTGCATAGATGCGTTCCAGTGTCTTTTCTGCCAATGGCTTCTTCCGGCAGAAGATGCTTTCCCCTTCATCCGAGAAGTCCAGCACTTCCTTAACGGTTTTCCATTTTTCCAGCTTAGAAAACATGTCCTGCCTGCCACCTTTACAGTGGGTTGGTTCGGGGAATACAATCGGCAGACTTTTCTTAGCAAAGATAGCAAAGAAGCGTTTTCTCGTAGTATAAGCTCCGAAATCGGCAGCATTTAAGATGCGGTGCTCAAAGTTGTAACCGTACTTCTTGACATTGCGCACCCACTTCTGATAAAGCCTGCCTTTGTTCATGCTGATAGGCTTCCCTTTTTCGTCCATATCTCCCCAGCTCATAAACTCTTCCACATTCTCAATCTGAATGTAGTCAGGATCTATCACATCAATGTACCGAAAGAGATGTTCTGCCAGCGTCCGGCTGTCGGCATCTCTCGGCTGACCGCCTTTGGCTTTCGAGAAGTTGGTACACTCCAAAGAAGCATGAAGCATTATCATAGCATTAGGATATAACTGACGAATACGTTCTACAATAGTGCTTATCGGGGAAAGTTCCAGTGTACGGATATCCTCAATAAAGTGAAGTGCATCAGGGATATTGGCATCATGTGAAAAGATGGCATTCTTGTCATGGTTCACACAGCAAACAACCTTTCCACATCTATTTCCATCCAATCGTGCTTCTTCCACACCTTCGGACAAACCGCCGGCACCACAAAAAAGGTCTATTACGAACAATTCGATATCGGACAGACCTTCTAAACTCCTTAGTATTTCTTTTAATGATTTCATAATTTCTCCTTTCTAAACAGATGGTTAAACGCATTATCCAAATCCAAGTCCAGATTCAGTTTGGACGGGTTCTGAATTATTTTTTCCGTTGAATTTTCTTTGCCATCTGTCGCAACTGTCTGGCCTTATCTAGCGAACGTATGCCTCTACAATTGTCTTCAATTATTAAGGCCGCTTCTTTTAACAGTCTGAGCAATCGTACTGTATCTGTCTTACATATTTCCATTATTCGCTTGCTATAATGATTACCACCTTGTTCTTGACATCAAACCTGTAAACAGGTAATGGTACGGATGTTCGGACATATTCCTTATTTTCAGATTTCATATAATATCGGGAAAATTCCACAGAAGCCTCTTCTCTGTTCACCGCTATTATCGAGATATAGTTATCTTCGTCTATTTTAAAGCGATAATAATCCATGCCTGCTTGTTTTATAATATCATTGGCCTCCCTGTACCTGGATATGCTCAACCGGCTGAATGGAATTGAATGAAGTGATATCATCTGATCAATAGCTAACTTTGTACTGTCATACAGGTTTATCCCGTCTTCAGGTATTGTATAAATCTGCAAATTCAAGCTGTCGGCCTGTTTATCCGCACCTATAAGAAGATTATTAATCCAACGACTGATATTGACGCCTTTTGCTTTCTGACTCTCTATCATCTGCGCCACATCCGGAGTCGGTCTAAAATTGATTATTTCTGCCATATATTAAATGTATTACGATTATTACATAACACAAATTAATATGACAACTGTAATACAATGGTTATCCAAATTCCAAAATATACACCAATATTGTCAGTCTTCATGCCCTTCCTCTCCTTCTTCATCGACAGTCGGATCAGGCAAGTTTCTGTACCTTGCATTGAGCTGGGCTATCTTCTGCTCCGCTGAGAGATCTCGTTTTGCGTTTTCTTTAAAGTCTACGGACGAAAGAGACGGCATGGCATATTTGATAATTCGGGAAACAGCAAGCACTTTATCACTAGGATCATCAATAGCCTCTATTATCTCCCCCATACTCTCAATAAACGGAGCCAGTTGTTCCATAAGCTTGTTTCGATAATGACGGACAGTCCTATATCCTTTTTTAACTCCCCCCACCTTTGGATGTCCTATTGTAAATTTACCATTTTCATCATGAAGAGGCTTTGTGTTTTCCTTAGTGCAAAGATGCAATAATTCCGGACGGGCAAACATGGTAATCCCATTGTCAAGTTCCACGCATATATTATCGTCCGACCCAACTTTGACAACCGTGCCTTTCCATGAGGTTCCATCAAGAGCCACCTTGTCCCCTTCCTTATACAATATACTTCCGTCTTGCATTATATCAACATGATACAAATGTAACTGATTACTTTTGATATTAAATAATAAAGTGCAATTTACGATTTATGGGACTTTTATCCAGGGTTCTAGGCGGCAATAAAGCCTATAAGGAATCAATCAAAGATCTTCAAAAGGCGAAGGATCTTGAAATGAACTATTATCAGGAACAGGCTTACGCTGATCCTCTTCAGGACAGTGCGAATCAGGCGGCTCTGCGTCAAGCCAGAGAACTGCTGATAGCAAACAACAAACGGACAGCAGGAAGCGCCGCTGTAACAGGTGCTACAGATGAGAGCGTTGCCTTGCAGAAGCAGGGAACCAACCAGTCACTTGAAAATATTACGGCCGGAATAGCCTCAACCGCCACTGCCAAAAAAGATCAGGCCATGAAAAATTATCTGGATGCAAACCGATCATATACGGAGGCTATCAATAATGTGAAACAACAACAGGCCCAACAGGAATCATCGGCATTAGGAGGTCTTCTCAATACAGGTATAACGGCTGCGGCTACTGTTTTCGGTGGCCCCATAGGCGGTGCTGTAGCCAGTCAAATCACTAAAAAGAAATAGCAGGTATGGCAGTTACGGACAGATATACCAATTATCAAAAAAGAAAAGAAGCTGCCGGCATTGTCAATCCGGAGGAAGAGCGGCAGATCCATGATGAGTCTGTGGCGAGACAAGCTGAGGAAAACGCACGGGAACAGTTGCCGTTACGTCCCACGGTGGCTGTTCAAAAACCTGCGACGAGTGTGTCTACAGTCAATACCGTTCAAGAACGGGAAAATGCGGACAAGCTTCCCGTCCAGCTTCCTGGTACAGAAAAGCCGTGGCAGGAAATGAGCGCACAAGAAGCCTATGCGGCTCATCCCCAGCTGTCACCGGCCGCATACCTGTCAGGAGTGGCTTCTTATCGCAAGCAAAAAGGACAAGAGGGATTATCTTACACCGAACTTGCAGAAGCCTTGAGAGGAAGGGACCCGTTACAAAGCGAGGAGGACAGGATTAACGCCGAAAGACGTTTACGTGCCGCCGAGAGCATCAATGCTGTAGGAAGTGTTCTAGCCAATCTGGTGAATGTGGTAAGGACACGAAGAGGCAATCCGTCAATGAATCTTTCAGGAGCCGGACGTGAAGGCCAAGCACGTATTGACAGAATACGCCAATACAGGGACAATCTGTCACGTCAGAATTATCAGGACTATATCGGAGCGATCGTACGTGACAGAGCTGAACAGGCGAGAATAGATGTAGAGCAGGCTCGTCAAGACCGATGGAAGGCACAACAAGCAGCAGCAGAACGGGAATACAACTGGAACACATATAAGTTTGAAACCGAGCAGGCTGCAAAAGCGGCAGAATCCAAACGTAAGGCGGAAGAAAACGCCGCTAAACAGGCGGAAATCGAAAGACATAATAAAGCCACAGAGGGAATCAGTCTAATGAGAATAGATAATGATTCTCAAAAGCAAAATGGCAAAAAAAATAAATATCCTTCATATCGCATAAGTGGGAAAAAAGGCTTTTCCGGCAGTACAAGAGCCTATAACCTGAATAAAAATGAAGATGTCGCACTAATGTATAACGATTTGGAAAAAACATTTGGCCTTGAAGCGGATAAACGCCCCAAATCCATAAAAGGCATGAGAGATTATATTCTCTCCATTTATGGGAAACAGCAAAAAGTGGAAAGCGGAGAAGCGTTCAATCCCTCTTCAAAACCGGAAAACAAATCATGGTCATTGAAGGGGAATAATAGTTGGTCACTAAAATAACATGAATCATGCAAGATAATAATACAGCCAGAAAGAAAGTATATGACGTATTAAGGGATAAAACCGGATACTCTGACTCATATGAGGATTTTAACAAATTCATGGATGAAAATGAGGAAGCCAGAAAGAAAGTATATGACGTATTAAAGGATAAGACCGGATACTCTGACTCATATGAGGACTTTAATCAATTCATGCAACCAGTTGATTCCTCTGTACAAATACAGCAACCTAACAACACCCCTCAAACTCCAAAGTCTGATTACTTTCAAACAGGCAACGGATATGACCCTGTTTCAAGAACATATTCAGGTGGTGTCGGAACACAGGAGGAAGCGGACAGGATTTTTGATATGAGAAACTATAATCCCAGCACACGTCCCGGCTTACGTGAACAAGTGCATTCAAAAGACAACTTTCAGTTTATCCCCCCCTCCACATCGCAAATGGAGTCAGACAAGGCGGAGGTTTCAGCTAGATATCAATTTTCTCCGATAAATTTGGGAGAAAGATTGAAAGTAGATATGGACAAAGGAAAATTGGACAAACTATTTACGGTTGAAGAAGAAAGCCGCTTGGACAAGGAATATACCCCGCGTTCCATATCGTCCATGAATGATGTATATAACAACTATCGTGACAGGTTTGCCCTGACAGAAAGAGGAAGACAGCTTTCGGAAGAAATGGCCGGAATACAGAAGGAGATTCAAGACAAATATGCCAACCGGTTTCTTGCCTCAGACGAATACAGGAAGCTGTCACAACAATATAAAGGGAACGAACTTAACCAAAAAGCAAACGAAGCGTTTCAGAAGACCTACGGAGAGGTCATTAGCAAGGAATTGGAATCATATCAGGACGTATACAATAAAGAGATAACTTCACGTTACGGTACAGACATGAAGCGTGATCTTGCCGGATTTCTCAAAAAGAGCGTAGGCTCCCATCTTAGCACCCTGACCAATGAAGTAAACAAAGACCTTGATGACATAGAGGAAAAGATTACCAAACAAAAGAAAATACTAAGAAACGATTCCGGTAATGCGATGGTGAATGCCAGAATGAATACAAGGGAAGATCCTACATTAGCACAGTACCGAGGAGAAAGGACTTATCTGGAAGGGGCGAAAGACCTTATTGATGAATCGAACAATATTATAGAGGAAGCCGGGAAGAAAGGAAAAACAAACTTTTTTAGCGGTCTAGCGCGTGGTTTCGCCGATACCGCATTTGATCCCAAACAATGGACTTTAGGCATATCCGACATGATAGGCGGCATCCGTCTGAAAAATGTGGTGGAGAAAGCGGATAAAGGAGAAAAGCTCTCACCTTCTGAAGAGAAGTTGCTTGACGCCGCTGTCACCAACATGGCGGTCAACGCCTATTATTCCTCCGATTTGGGAAGAGGATACAAGGCTGGACAAACCACAGGAGCCAGTATCCCGTTCATGCTGGAATTCGCCATAAACCCGATATCGGCGGCAGGTGAGGGAATAGCCAAAAGCATTCTAAAATACGGTATGAAGAAATTCGGCGCGTCCGCCATGAAAAAAGGAATGTCAAAAATGGGGGCACGTCTTGCCGGAGACGCTTTGGCCGCAGCAGGAATGGAAGGAACAACAGGACTGGCGCGTGTCACCGCAGGAGCACAAGACAGAATGATGGGGAATATTCTGTTTGATGTTGACAAGGATGGAAACTTGACTTATGGAGGACGTGAAGGAGGAATGGATATGGGTAAAGCCATCGGCAAATCAATCGCTTCCACTTTTCTTGAGAACCAATCCGAGATGATTTTCAACGCATTCAAAGGACTGGGCAAAGGAATATGGAAGAATGTGGAAGAGACCGTTCCCGGTGGCGCAAGTGAATTCATGAAATATATAACGAACAGCAGGGCCGGTAAGCTATACAGGGAGATAAAGGACAACCCTACTTTCAAAGAAGCCGCAAAAAAAGCGCAGTTCCACGGGCTACCCGAAGAATATATGGAAGAGGTGTATAATAATCTTGCAAATGTCCCGTTAGGTGAAATGACCTTGGAAGAAGCCACAGACCTTGACAACAATATAGACACATTCCTTGGACTGGCTCCCACTTCCGTCGCTTTCGGCTTATTAGGACTTGGAAGCATGGGGGCTGAAAGGGTAAGACACCGCCAGAAGATGAATGCGGCTTTCGGAAACATGACCAAAGAACAACAGGAGAAACTGTCCGAACTGGAACGTATGTCAAAAGAACGTGGCAATGACGACATAAGGATTTTCATCAAAGAAACCATGAATGACGGTAGCCTCAACAAGGAAGAGAAAAAGGCCGAGATAGAATATGCGTTTGACATTGCGAAGAACAATGCCATGGAGGACATTGCAGGAGAGCAGACCCGTGAGGAGTCCGAAAAGCGCACGGCAGCACAAGAAGAGGGAACGGATATCTATACAACTCATGATCCAGTAGCCATGCGCACGACAGTCCTCCGTGAGGAAGTTTCCCGTGAACGCCTTTCATCCGTACTGGATGATGAAACCATAGATGCGCTTGCCGGTGCCAATGACGCCCAACGTGCGGAAATACTGGATGTCATGGACGAAGAGACCAGACGTTTGGCTACGGACTACCTACGGCAGAAAGACCGTCATGACGCAGTTGAGGACGCATTGGATGAGGCTCATGCTTCCGAATATGAACAGGCGGCTGTCAAAGTCCAGCAAATGTCTCCCCAAGGACAAGTTGTCACTATTCCGTTAGGAAGATTCGGAGATAAGGAGCACAGTTACGGAGTTGTCATAAATGGTATAGATGCCACTGGGCAACCCAGAGAAACAGGCACACTCATGGTAGTGCCATTGGAAAACGGTCCAGAAGGTCCGATATTCGCCTCATTTGATGAGAATAATGCCAAGACTGTAAGAATCAATGCAGACACAGAGATCTCAATGGTCGGACGGGATCAAGTTCTTGAACAAATGCTTGGCGCATACAACGCCGATGCCGCAATCATGGAAGCACAGCCCATATCCGCAGGACAGACATTCAGCATAGCGGATAATAATGGCACAATGACCGGCATTTCTGTTGTTGGTCAGGATACAATGGGCAATTGGTCCGTACTCATGGAAGGAAGTCGGGAGCCGGTTTCTGTCAGCGATGAACAACTCCGGGCCATGAAAGACAATGTGGACAAAGCCGGAATACGGACTGAATACGCACAAGAGGATGAAAATAGAAGACAGGAAGAGTTAATTCGGAAATTCAGTCCGGAAGTACTTGCATTACAACCCGAAAAAGGTGACAAGATATATACAGGAGGCAAAGAGATAGTACTTGATGAGGAAGTTCCCGGCGGATGGTCCGGGAAGATCATAGACAACAACGGTAATGAAACAGGTTCCGTACTCGTGACAGAAGAGCAATATTTCAAATACAAACAGTCGCTATTTGACGCACAAAGAAAAGATGATGCGGAAGCGGCTCCGGAAATCGGCGCCTCCTATATCACTCCAGAAGGAGAAAGTATGACCATTATCGGTTTTGATGAGGAAATCGGAGGTATGTTTGTCGTTCCAACCGATGAGTACAATGAGGTCAAAAGCGATGAGGTATCAATGAATATATTGGAAAATGAAGCATACCAGTTAGGTGCGGTTCCCGTCCAAGAGTACACCGATTGGGTGAAAAAATCCAAGAGTTCAACAAATGAAACCGCTCCTGAAGGAAAAGAGATGGGAAACCAACCATTGCAGGAAAGCACAGAGAGTCCGACTTACGAAAAATCCGAACTGGACAAACTTATATCCTCCTTTCCTAAAAAGAAGGACGGAAGCATTGATTATGAATTTCTGACGCCACAGCAGTCATTCCAATACACAAATCTGACAGAATCACTTGAAACCGCTCTGGATGACTTGAGAAAGGATATAGAGGCGAGTGATGCACAGATAGCTAAATTGAATGAATCCCTGTCATCCGCCACACGGGGAAAAAGAAATGAGATAAGGGACGCTATTAGAGAAGCAAAAGCGGAGAATGAAGAAATAAAGAATTTCTACAACTCTGTCATACCCATAACAGAAACTAATAATAACCAAACAAATGGAATATCAGAAAGCAGTAAGACTGGCACGAATGGAAATGACACAAATGAGCCCGTACCAGTTTCAGAAACAAGCGAACAAGGCAAAGAAAGAGGAACTGAGAAGAGACCCGAAGCTAAGGGAACAGGTGAAGAACGCATGGGACCAGAGGGAATTCCGGACACTGGCAGGAAAAATAGTATTCAGAAGCCTGCTGCGAAAATATCTGAGTCAATAACGGATACGGAGCTTCCGGAAAATCCTCTTGTTCAGGAAATTCTGTCACGTACCGAGCCGGAAACTTTGGAAGAGCTTGCATCCTTGGTACTGGGAAAATCCCTGTTCCTGCAAATGACAGGAGAAAGAAGTGTCAGAAACATGACTGGCTTAAGTCACAAAGACCTGACGCCATTTCTTTCCATCTTCAGAAAAAAAGAGAAGGGGGGTATGACCGTAGAAGAAGCCGGAGACAGACTGATAAGCATCGCCCATGAAAGTTATCCGGCAATAGTGGCGAAAGAAGGACTGGAAAATGACAATACCGGCATGGCCGGCACAAACGCGATCCTATCCGTTCTACAACAAAGCCGAACTTTTGGTGATATCAGCAATATGATAAGAAACAACAGAACCACAGAAGCGCAACGCGCCATAGATGCGGAAAAAGAATATGAGGATGAACTAAAAGAACAATTCTACCAAGAACAATACCACATGTCTCCGGATGAATATGAAGCATGGGTTAATGATGAGGCCTTTTCTGAATCAAATGTCTATTCGAATGAAGAAAAGTCTGAATTTTATAATACATTTGCCGATAAAATAATAAAGCAACAAGAATATGACAACAGAAGAGAGAATCCAACTGACGAAGGAATCGGAACGCGTAAAAGCGATGAGCAAGGAGGAATATTTGGCATACGCGAAAGAGGCGATGCGGTTCTGCAAGGAGAAAAACCTGTTCATGCCGTCGGAACTGAAGGATATCAAGGAAAATCCGGACAAATGGAAGGACAGACTGATGAAGGACTGCATCCTCAGAATGACAATGTACAAGATAACACATCCACAAACAAACTCCTAGACCATATCGCGGAAGCACGCGAAATGGTCGACACCTCTCCTACTGAAGCGCAGAAGGAAGCCGGGAACTATAAGAAAGGTCACATTAAACTTGATGGATATGATATTACCATAGAAAATCCGAAAGGATCCGTCCGTAGCGGAAAGGATGCCAACGGACAGGAATGGAGCATTACCATGAACAACGACTACGGCTATATCCGTGGCACGAAAGCCGTGGACGGTGACCATATAGACATCTTCCTGTCAGACAATCCGTCCGAAGGAAATGTGTTTGTAGTAGACCAGCTCAATGAAAAGGGTGAATTTGACGAAAGTAAGGTAATGTACGGTTTTCCGTCTATGGATGAAGCACGTTCCTCTTATCTTGCAAACTATTCTCCCGGTTGGGAGAACCGAATAAGTACCATTACAGAAGTAACGAAGGATGAGTTCTATAAATGGATTGATTCTTCTGTAAAAAAGACAAAGCCGTTCTCTGAATACAAGAGCGTGAATCCTGTGCAACTTGCACCTTCCATAGAATCCGCCAATGCGGACAGAATGAAGGACATAGAAACAAGACTGGCCGAAATAGAGGACAGGAAGATAGAACTGGAGGATATTCTGGTAGAAGCCGGAAATGACTCCGTTGAGAGAGACGCTGTTTTCTCCGAGCAACAGGAACTGAACCAGGAACAGCAGGAACTTGAAGCCGAATATTCCGGCTTACGCGCAATGAATGACGAAAGCAATGAGATACTTACTTCCGAAGGCAGTGACATCCGGTTTCGCGAGGTTGGAAATGAGGAAATAAGTTCTTTCGCCAACAAGCACAACCTTGATGAAGCCGATGTAAAAAAGTACGCACAATCCATGAAAATGAAAAATCTGGGTGGCGCAAGTTATGCTTTCAAATCAATCAGCAGAAATGTGCGTCTCCAGAACTCCAACCTGTCATTAGGGCAATTCGTAAAAGTTTTTTCTCCGATCAAAAAAGAGCTGTATGAAAAGTTCGGTGATGTGGATGCCTTGAGAGATGAATACGTGCAAGAGGAAATGAAAGCCCGTAACATGATGGAAGCCGCCCGTAAACGTGCGGAGGAAGAAGCCGAATCGGAAAAGAAGCGTCTAAAGGAATTTGAACTGATGACGGATGAAGAGATGGATGAGGCCTATTTCAAGGCTATGGAAGAAAATAATGAAGCCCGTATGCGTGACATCATACACGAATCCGCACGAAGAAACGGTTATGTTTCCGCCGATGAATTCAGAATGGCACACCGCGCCCCCTCTTATGATGAGGAAGGTATTGATAAAAACATGGTTGACATTGCCGCAAACAAAGATCAGATACGCGAATCCTTAAATGAGCAGCTTCGCATGAACAGGGATCAATACAAAAATGAAAGTGCCGCCGCAATCAATGAAGCATTGTCTGCCATTGACAAAGGAGAAAAACCGACCGTTACCATCTATCGTGCCGTTCCAAAATCATTGAAAGAAGGAAAGGTAAGAAACGGTGACTGGGTTTCCCTGTCTGAATCCTATGTAAAAGTTCATGGAGAACATGCCTTAAACGGCAATTACAGAATTATGAAGGAAGAAGTACCAGCCGAAAATCTATATTGGGACGGAAATGATATCAACGAATGGGGATATGATGACAGGAGCGATTACCGCTACAAGAATACAAAAAACAACCGAAAACTGAATGACCTGATAACCCGTGACGACAAAGGTAATATTATTCCTCCTTCCAAGCGATTCAATGCAAGAAAAGCGGATGTAAGATATCGTTTTATTGGAGAGAAAGGCGCATCCCAACTGGATAAGGCAGAGGAAGCAACTACCCGCCTTGATAACCTGAATGTGGCACGAGAGATGGAATCCGCTTTCAATACGAAGAAAGAGCGCATTGAGAAGCTGCGGAAGAGTGAGCCGATAGAGATTACGGGTAAAGAGATAGAACCGAGCGATGACTTGAAACAGTACAAAAAAAATGCGTTGGAATATGGAAAGTCATTACGTGGAGAATATATCAATAAAGATACGGGAGCTATTATCTCTGTGACAGGAGGCAATAGTCGGGGAGGTATTCGTGAAATATTGCAGCATGATTATAAGGATGTAGAACATCTGCAATCTATCGCAGCCGTACCTCAGATTATTGAAAACTCCGTCTTCATTGAAGAACTTGCCAACGAAGATTTGGAGAAATATCCCGGTGTAAAATCATTCTCTTATTATGTATGTGGATTGAAAATAGCCGGTGTTGACTATACTGTGAAAGCTGTTATCGCCAATCAAAACAATGGAGAACGGTATTATGACCACAAACTGACTAACATAGAGAAAGGCAAATTACTATCCATTGCCCCAACAATACAAAAAGCTGGAATAGATGGTAACTCGCCTTTATCTGATGTCAAAGATAAGCGTTTGCTTTCGATTCTCCAAACAAATGAAAAAGAAAATGCTAGGAAAATCAAGCAGGCTACAGGTTGGGAACGTGGGGCTGACGGAAAATGGAGATATGAAGTGGAGGATTTCGAGATTGATCCGAAAGGACTTGCGCGAAAAAACAGACTTTGGTCCAACCTGTCATGGGGCAAAGAGTATGATGCGCTAAGCGACAAACTGTTTGATGGAGTAGAGCTGACGGAAGAAGAAGCAGCCCGTTTTGATGAATTATCAGAAAAGGCAGAAGAACTTCGCGCCACATACGAAGCGAACGACGTGCATTATCTTGACGATTATGTGAAGGATGAGAATTTGTTTAAGACTTATCCGGAGTTGAAGCAGATACGCGTGGAGATATACAACGCCCCTACAAGCAATACGGGAGCGACTTATTATGGAAGCCAAAACTTGATACGTGTGAATGAGTTTGTTCTAGACAGGGCGGATTTCCGTAGTATCTTAGCGCATGAGGTACAGCATGCCGTACAATCAATTGAAGGATTCGCTCGTGGTGGAAACAGTATGACTTATAGAAAATACCTTGACGCATTAAAAGAAAAGCGCGATGCCTGGTCCATGATTGAAGAGTTTGCTGACAAGCGTGAGGAACTTGGAGAAGACGCTTCACAGATGGATGTTTATAATGCTTTGGTAAATGAATATCACTCAGATGGATTCGAGTTTGGGGATGGCTTTATCCCCAGCCGTAATGCTTTTGATAAGGGATTCAATCTTTGGGTGCGAGGTTATGATAAAGAAGGATATGAGGATGCTTATAATGAGTATCAATCTCTTATTGAAAAATTTGGACTTGGTGGAGAAAACGACAGATACAATGAACTATCAGGTGAAGTTGAAGCACGTAATGTACAATCCCGTATGAATATGACACCTGAGAAACGCCGCAATACTCTTGCTTCGGAAACGGAAGATGTAGCACGAGAAGACCAGATATTTATAAACGACGCTTTGGAGGCTTATGCTTCTGTGTCTGCTCCCATGAATACAGCAGTGAATGAACTTTCTGAGTCTCTTCATACACCTATAGAAAAAATCACTTCCGAAGACCAGCTACCACAAGGCGAGGCGCGCAGACGTATCGAATCAGGAGCCAATATCAAAGGATGGTACTCACCAAAGGAGAACAAGGTATATCTATATATGCCAAACACAACATCCGTGGAGGACGCACAGGCGACTATATTCCATGAGGTGGTGGCACATAAGGGATTGCGTGAGCTGTTCGGAAAGGACTTCGATACCTTCCTTGACAATGTATACAACAATGCCGCACCATCAATCAGACAGGCCATCAACCGGATGGCGGAAAATGAGAACATATCCATCCGTACAGCAACTGAAGAATATATGGCAGACCTGTCCGAACGCGGACCGGCTACCTTTGCGGAGCAGTCCTTGTGGACACGAATCAAAGCCTTCTTTATAGACATGCTCCGTAAAGCGAAAGTGAATCTGGGATTTGAACTGACGGACAATGAGCTGAGATACATCCTTTATGAAAGCCACAACAGACTGAAACAGTCAAACTATCCTGTTGATGTGGCAAAGGAAACCGTCATGCGTTCAAAACTGGGAATTGGTGAGTTCTCAGGCAGTTCACGTACCATCCCGTCTGTTCCTCAGGGAGAGACCTTGTTCCGTATTCCAGGAAAGGAAGAAAAGAAGGAGATTATTAAAAATCTGAAAGAAGAGATACGGGAATTGAAAAAGCAATTGGATCAGGCACGAAAAGGAAATAAAGAGGAATACGAGACTGCGTCAAGAGCCATGCTTTCCTTTATAGATCAAAGACTGACCAAGGAAGCGGGAGAAGAAATGGGGCCACATATGATAAAGTCACTGATTGCCCAAGTAAACAAGGCCGCATCAACAAATAAACTCAAGGAACCACTAAATCTTGTTGAAAAGTTGATAAACTATGCCCAATATGACAGTTCGGTGAAAAGGATGCAAAAAATGATAAAAACGAAGCTTTCCGGGCAGGATACAAGAGGCGTATCAAAAGGGATAGTTGTTGATGAGGCTACCAGACGTGTGTTTGACAGTATACGATCCGCTTACAAAGACCTGTTGCTAACAAGCGCTGACAGTGAACTCCGTGCCGTAAGAAGCGAAATTGTAAAACTGGGAAAACTCATAAAATCTGAGACATCCCCTGAAAGCATCACCATACTTACCGGTCAGCAGAATGAAATGAAAAGCCGAAGGGATAATCTATTAAAAGAAAGAGCCGAACTGCTGAAAACTAAAGAACTTGAATCCGTTGAAGAGATACGGAAGCGCCGGGAAGAGCTAGAGAATGCCATGGATGAAGCGGCGGAAGGAACAGGTGTGTTCACACAGACTATGGCCGATGAGTATGATTCTCTTTCCATACGCGAACTATTGGCCGAATCCAGAAAAATGAAACGAGATCTGGACAAACTGGAGGGCGATCTTGTGACCACCAGAAGAGCCGCCTACAACAACAAGGGTGAAGCACGAAAGTTTTATCTGCAGGAGGCTGAGAAAATAGCTGCACAGATACCCGTAGCGCAGGAAGAGTTAATAAGGATAACCGATAATGTGTACAATGAATTGAAAGAACTTGTTGATACCGGGAAAAGCCGCCTTGCCATGCTGAACAAGGAAAAAGCCGCGCACCGGGGAAGAATTATCAGCATGGGAATAAATGCCGTAAAAGATAAAAGAATAAAAGGTATAAACGAGAAAGAAACAAATATGGAAAAAACTGTGTCCATATTGCAAAGCATCGGTGACTTTATCGCCTATCCCATGTATAGTTTCGATTATCTGCTGAAAGCCATAGACAGGAACCACGCCATAGGAAAAGGCCCCTTATACGATTATTTCATGAAAAGCAGTCATGGAGTGGTGGAAGCCAACGATAGGATATATTTGGGGGTAAAGGCTTACAACAAAGAACTGGAAGAAAAAATAAAGGAACTGTTCGGAAAATCAATGGAAAATGTATTCAGGGATTCTCAAAAATCAGAAAAAAGGATTCACAAACAATATATGTACGACAGCAATTACCATAAGGAGGGCGACCTGTATGAGGCAAACCTAAACAAAGGGCAGGCGTTCTATGTATGGCTCACATGGAGACAGCCGGACGGAAAGATGAAGCTAGAGGCGGACGGATGGACGGAAGACAGCATGACCGAGATAGAATCCTTTATAGGCGATAAATACATGAAACTCGGAGAATGGATCACAGACGACTTCTTTCCAAGGCTACGAGAAGAAAGGTACAATCCGGTCCATGTAAGAATGACGGGAACCAGCATGGCTTCACGGGAGAATTATTTCCCTATGGTCATAGCCAAATCCGAAATCCGTGAAAAGGGGGAGCTGGGAGAAACAATCATCGGTATGCCAAGCACAATAACCGGAAACATAATCAACCGTACGATAAATACCCTGAAGGTGGACACTAGCAGAAACGCTTTTGATCTGATGCTAAAATACGGAAGAGATATGGAAACTTGGGCGGCAACGGCTGAGCTGCGCCAGGATCTTAATTTCCTGCGGGGAAGCAAGGCTTTCAAGAACTATATGGAGGCGAACCATAAAGGAATGTTTGATATCTTCATGAGAGCGGCGGAGGTGGCCGTACGGAGTTTCAACGACAAGCAGAAACAAGACTCGCTCAACAACGGACTAAACAAGATACTAAGGTATTGGGCAGGTTCCAATATCGCATTCAGACTCAACACCGCAATGAAGCAGGTGCTCTCCTATCCGGCATTTTCCGCATACAGCGGAAATCCGGGGTATCAGGCTGATTTGTTCAAATACATATTCACCCCGGCAGGAAACATGAAATGGGCGAAGGAGTATCTTCCTTCTTTTGAAGAACGGGTTGATACGGGAAATATGGGGATCGAAGCATTAAAGGATGAAAATGCATTCAAAAACAAGCTGGAGAAACTTACCAATGCAGGCATGTATCCCAACAAGCTTATTGATGCGCTGACATGTGCGGCCGGAGCGAGAGCCGTTTACAATTTTGAATATAAACGTGTGCAAAAAAGAGGTCTGGGCAATGAGGAAGCCGCCAATTTAGCCAAATACAACGCTGAAATAGCATTCAATGAAAGCCAGCAGAGTTCCAGCCCGGAAATGATGTCCCCCATGCAGGCAAGCGGCAATGTGTTCTACAAGGCGCTGACCACTTACCAAAGCAGCAACATAGGATACCAGCGGATGGGTATTGAGGGGCTTCTTGAAATGGCACGAGCAAAAAGGATATACAATCTGAACATTGAATCCGGAATGAATAAAGACGAAGCCCAAAGAACAATGATGGGCAGCTATCTTACCGGGCTGAGGAAAGCCACCTTCGGACTATTTGTAATGGGAGGCTTGTGGGCGGCAGGAGGATATGGTATTGCAGGAATCACAGCACCACTCATATCCAATATCTACGCCATATTCGGATACGGGGACGGGGATGAGGATTTATGGTTCACTGATGAACAATTGAAAAGCATATTTTTATCTGCTGCTTTAAGTTCCTTGGGAGGAACTTCCATTGGACAGTTTGTCAACGCCATATCACAAGGGAACAAATATGATCCTCTCTCATTCATTACAGAGATGTCAAATCTGATAAGCGAGGCGGTAAAAGACGGATTCAACCTGAATGTACAAAGGGAGCTGGCCGCCAAATTAGGGAAATTTGCCGGATTAAATGTAGAGACACTGGAAAACATTTATCTGGGAGCCGAATCCGCCATAAGGGAAGGACGCCCCGACCTTGTAGATTTTATGTTCCTAATCAACCTTCCCAAATCCCAACGAAAGGAAATGGCCGAGAAACTATACAAGGATATGGGACCTTATGAATATCTGAACAAGATGTATGAGGCTGGAAAACTGTTTAATGACTACAGAAAGAAACTGCCCTATTCAGACGGAACATCTAAAAGGAAAGACTCTGAAATAAAAAAGAAATACATCATCAACAACCTCAACGAAAAAGAGAAGGAAACTTTGAAAAATGAAAAAGAGTTCCTAAAACTCAAAAGAAAATATGACGAAGCCGAAGATAAAAAAGAATGGTTGGAAGAACATCCGGAATACCCAGATATGGAAAAAAAATACAAGAAACAGACTATCACTAAAAAAGTGAAAAAAGAAGTTGAAAAGGTGTATAGACAATAAAACGATAACATTAAAGGGTTACCAATAATGATAACCCTTTAATGTTTACTTATTTCTCCTGCTGTTCCAGCATTCTAGCAAAATTTATTGTCGGCAAGATAACAGGTTGCATTCCAGAAAGAGATGTCAATGTAGATATATATGCCCTAAAGTAGGGGAACAAAATGGCTGGCGCATTCGAATTTACAAAACTAGTTTTATTCTCTTCAGATATTTCAGAATCAAATTCAAACAAAGCTACCATGTTTGCACTGATTTTGAAATTGTTCGTTTCATCAGAAACACCAATATACATATTTATCCTATAAATATTATTTTCCTCTATATCACCTTTTCTCTCGATCTCTATTGACATTTTAGACAGAGGTTTATCAGGATCAAATTCTATACTAGCCTTATTTATCTTATATTCCTTTAAACGGAAACTTGCTACTTTTTCTGCCATAATCACGCTGCTAACAAATCTATAGTGTCAATATTTAAAAAAGAATCCATCTCACCAAAATCTAAATCTATACAATAAAGCAAATTGCCACTATCCACAATCGGAATATTGTCAAATAACACATTATGCATATCATTAGACTCGCAAGGCTCCGAAATAAGCAAATCCTCATCTGGGAACATGGCAAAGAAATCATTCCACATATCAGACTCCCACCTTATGTATTCATCATCTCTTCTTCTAATATTTTCCGGTGATATCTCAATTATATGAAATTCAGTTATACTGTCAAACGCATATTTGATAGAAATGCCCTTGAACATATTACTAAGTTTCTTTAATCGTTCAATGATAAAATCTTTTACTGCATCCATAATCAAATATATTTTGTAATTATCAAATCTCTGAATTTATCTATAGTATCTTGTATATTTACTACATCTTTATTTGTAACCAGATTTTTCGAATAATCAGCTTTTTTCCGTTCCTTTTTTAATTTACCAAGGCAAGTGTGAAACTCAACATAATCTAATGGTTTCGCTTGATGTATCTTATTTCCCAGCTCATTCCTGATATAAGCATGATTATCTTTTCCTCTTGAATTATTCTGTATATCTTCATAAAGATATCCAAATCTCACACATAATGAATATATAGATAATAAAAAAGCTGAATAATAAGCACAATGTATTGAAGAATTAAGTTTGCCATTATCCTTCAATAATACAAAAGCATCGTAATTCTCATCAGCTTTAGTCTTTAGATTAATCATAACAATAACAGAACTCTAAAAGTTCACCTTCAGTTTTAAAAATTCATCAAAAACCATTTGTTTTTCTGCAAAAATAGATATTTAATTTTTAATCTAAAAATAAGACTAACAATTAGATAGTAATTTAGATATGTTTCTAAATTATATTTCGATTCAAAATGTAAATCAAAATTCTTTCGTAATATTATGAGTAGATATCTAATTTTGCGGATTATAGATGCCCCATATACACCTATTATAAGTTTGCAAGCCATTTCTTGCTAGACTTGGTATGTAACCAAACAACCAATGCGGAGCCTATAACGCTGGTTATTAAAAAACGTTGTCAATGCATCCATAATACCATCATATGTCCAATGAAAAGTACACTATAGATTTGAGAGCCATTTCTTGCCTTTCTGGGTATTTAACCATATAGCAAAGAAAAAGGCTAACATTCCAGAACCACCAAGCACAATCAATAAACCTTCCATAAATTACATCCTTATTATTTTATATTCCATTCTGCATACTTTTTATGCGAAGCAGTAAATATTCGTCTCTTCATTTCACCAAGATCTTATTGTTTATAATGAATCTTATTATTTCAACATACCTTCATCTTCCCAAGAATCCAATGATATAAACAAGCCACAACATACGAAAGAATAAATGAAATGACAGCTATTACTACCATACTAAAAGTTTCCAACTTATACAAATAATAAAAAGTACAACTAAAGACCAGTATATGCACCAAGTACCATTCATAAGAAATCTTATTAGTAAACATAAATAAGCCATTAATAGGTTTTATATGTAATTTATATATAATCAACAACGCAAACAAATATCCAATCATAGAAGGAATATCATTATATAATTTCCAAATGCCTCCTTTTATTCCAGCAAATCCTGTAAGAGCAACACATATTATACAGACAGGTACTAATATATTAAAATTCAACGAATTGACTATTTTAGCATTAAGTTTATAGCATTTAGCTAAATACATACCTAAAACAAATTCCCAAAGATATTGTAAAAAGAAACTATTCCATACACGCACATCGCTTTTCCCAAGCATCGCTACAATAGTAGTCCATAACAGACTTATCAGCAAAGCATAAATCACCCCCGTAGATTTATTAAATAGTTTCAACAACAAAGGCCATAACAAATAAAACTGAATTATTGTTGAAACAAACCACATCTGCAATCCAAAAGAACTTTCCAAATCATTGAAAAACATTTTAAAAAGGAATACATGACTAAGTACTTGGAGAAGTTTATCCGATGAGGTATTATAAAAAGGAATCAGAGCACTTATCAATATAATTATTATGTACGGCAAATAAACTTTCAAAAAACGTCGTTTCAAAAATTGAATATAAGTAAGCGGTCTGTTTAAATATGATAAATAAAGTCCAAATCCACTACATAAGATGAATACATGTACTCCTGCCCCACCAAAAGATGAAGCAGCCATTAAGAACGGACTTATCGGAAAACTTTGCAACAAATGCATTAACACAATGGTAAAAATAGAGAATCCTCGCAAAAAATCAATAACTTCTAATCTTTGTAGCATAACAGTAATTTATTTAATTCAACTTTTCAATAGCTCGGGAGAGGCTAATCAAACCAATCACATTATTCAGATTCTTTATATATGGTATAACAAACATATATCCAGCTAGGGAAGTAATATTTCATCCCATAGAAAACAAGAAAAAGACTCATAGTTTTCATGTATCTTAAACATCTATCCATCCCACAGCATTTGTCGCAAAAAAGGAAACCGAAACAATGAAGCTATAACCAACCTTTTCATATACTTTATATTTTTTGCACAAAAATACGCATATAATTGTAATTTACAATGTAAATCTCAAGATTTTACATTACCGATTGTTTTTAATAAGATTGTTTTATATCTTTGTATACCTTTGTTATACCTGATTACTAATCATTATTGAACAGGAAGGGCGGCAATCTGGGAAAGACAGCCGCCCTTGTCACATATTGGATAAACATACACAAGACCAACCAGTGTGAAAACAAAAAAAAGACGGTCCGAAACTATATCGGAACCGTCCAAATCCTGATGCACATCGCTATGTGCGATGCAAAGATACAAAATTCCATGCAAATATTTTACATTCATGAACAAATCGCTATATTTGTCTCATCTTTAAATTTTAACACTATGAAGCAATCAATATTACTTACATTCATAATCCTATTCTTAGGTTCATGTGTCAGCAAAAGCAAATATGAAGATTTAGAAATGGAGAATTACAACCTTAGAGAAGAAGTGGACAGACTAAAAAACAAGAATACTGACCTGAACTCTACGATTCTGAACATGTCCCTACAAATAGAAGAACTACAGGAAAGGATTGAAAACGATATTAAATATGCCTCACAGGCTAGAAACGCTATAGAATCCGCAGAATCATCTTTATTTTTAGGGTTTGATAGAATATTTTGGGAATCGGAACTTGACAATGCCAAATCTTGCATGTCTTATATAAAATATGGCTATTAATTTATATAATATGGGAACAATCGAAAGGACACGGGTAATACGCCCTTCTTCAAGAAAAGATAAATCCACCTATAAAGTCGATATTGAAAGACGACAAGAAAAAGACAGTCTTCACCTAACAGTTACTCACGAAAATGACTGCAATTTCAGAAAAGAATATTATTTTTCCGCAAATCAACTATCAGGAAAAAAGTCCATCCACTTCAAATGGAACGGAAATGATATTGTTTGGACCGATGGAATTGTACCGATTCGAATTGTTAAATAAAAAACGATATAGAAAGTTTCATTTTCATGGAATAATGAAACTAGCTTTTCGCTATATTTGCATTATCAATGCTTTCTTTATCGTCCATATATGTCAATGACGTTAAACTTATGACTATAACTCTTTAAAAAAGAATGCCAATGGCAAGACTTATAAAGAGACTACAGTAGTATTTCTATCGCTGCGATACTATCTGTAGGTCTTTAAAGAAAAGAGCAGCGACTTTTTACTCTAAAAACAAGTGGTGGATAAATCCTGCAATCAAATATATAACCCGAAAGGCATTATAGTTTGTGCGCGAGCATCAGGAAGAAATAGCATAGTGGTTCGAACAATGTTACTAACGATTTTTAGGGTGACAATATGAGGTAGGTAATTAGGGAGGGTGGAGGGGCCTCCCTTTTTTGAAGGGGAAAAATAGTATTAAAAACAATTACCAATATCCCAAGGATACTCCTCTCTGATAAACAAGTTTACCTACTAAAGTGTACCCTATAGTAGTAAAATGAGTTCCATCCATTAGTAATTGAGGAGGACATTTACCTTGGTTTATAAATTCAGTGTCTTCTTGAGTAGGCTCCAACCCAGCATCTACCAACCCTTGTTCCACCATATATTTTCTTAGATTAATATATCTAAGTCCAAATGCTTTTTGCATGGCTTCTTCTTGCGTTTTTCTGCTATTTAAATCTCCTGTATGCAGCCCTATAATTATATTTTTTTTAGTAGCAGCATAATTTATAGCCATATTATGGTAATCTACCAGTTGCTCTGGAGTGAAGCTACCTCCAACAGTAAGTCCATTAGTTCCCATCCATATAACAAGAACATCACTATCAACGCCAGTTCTCAAAGCTGTTGATACTACACTATTAGCTGGTATAGTAACAGGAGTACTTTGAGGCGTCACAAGACTCATCATATATCTACCATTATTATCATTATATGATGTACCAGTAAATAAGAGATTACATGGAACATTGTTAACCATTACAGGAGTTATTAAGCCCCTAGTAATATCTTTAAAGGCCCATCTCTGTAATGGAAGAGAATTGTTAGGAGTAAGAGCAGATATTATACCACTATCACCCAGTGTTCCTATCTGAACACCAGAACCATCTGCAGGAAGTACTATTTGATTTTTATTTAATAATACGTTAGAACCTTGTCTTCCAAGTATCATCTCTATAGAATCAGCATCATACCCTCCATTTATAATTTTCCAATTGTTTCCTAAAGCAGAATTAAGAACCTCAGGATATGAAGTTGTTACTCCACTTTGGTATCCTACTGTTAATGAGTCACCCAAACAAGTGATATACTTAACATTTCTGTTTGTATAAACTGTATCTAACCTTTCCACAAAAACCTTCCCGGCATTAGGAAATTCTCTATAATTTACTACAAGAAATGTTGCATTATCTTGAGTAATTTCAATCTCTGATTGAAACAGAGATGACACCATTGGACCTGTTTCTAATACATTTTTAGAATTATCTGTTATATAATAAGGTCTTGCAGCCTGCCATCCATAAGTACTGATTCTAAATTTATCTCCTTTCTTACACGGAATGCAAGTATTGAGAATATTCAAATTTGGATTACTCCACGTGTTTATAAAACCAACGGTTGGATTGACCTCCCAATATCCCTTATTAAAATCATCTATAGTATAAAATGGCTTATCATCAAGCACTCTAATATATTTATCAGGAATTGTGCCATCAGCATTATTCACTATGATATACCCATCTTCAGGCATCTTATAATACGTTGCTCTTCTATTATCATCATTAGGCTCTGAATAAATCACATTTCTATCTCTGTCTAATACTATCAATGGAATACCTCTGGAAAAGCCACAGGATTTAGAATATATAGCTGTGTCTTTCTTGGCTTCAAACAGTATAGTAGAAATTTCTCCCGGAATATTATGTCTACAAAATAAGGTCTTACCATTTTCAAGAATAAAGTAATAATCTTTCAAAAAACAATTAGAGGTTAGTATAGTCTGCAATTCTACACCTTTTTCTACAAAAAGATTTTCTGTATTTTTTATTTTGAGCAAAAAGAATAATGTATTAACATTATTTTGATTATGATTTACTATCAAATAACCATCTTCTTCCATTTCTATAATAAATGAATCTTTTACAGCTTCAGATTCTTCTAATATATTCAAATCAGTAGATGTTTTAAACCAGTTTTTTGCATTACCCTCCCCATTATTCTGCAAATAGAACTTATCACCTGTTTTACACTTTATTATTGAAGAATATAAAGGAATATTAGGATTTGACCTGGAAAAAACAGCTTTACCATCCACATTTTCCCAATAATATCTTTCTAAATCACTAATAGTAAGTACATGAGAATTAATAGCATTCAAATTTCCTGTTACAGAAATGTCAAAATCAGTTGTAATCTTGACCCAATTCCCTGCTTTATTCCATTCCGAATTTGTTATTTCATTATTTGCAATAAATTTCCAAGTTTCATACCTATCAGTTGATTTAGAAATAAACCTAATTTCAGAACCATGCCTCCTAATACTTGTTGGAATATTATATATTGCATCACTTAATGTAAACTTATTTGTTCCATCTATATTAGTATGATACAGTGAAATATCATAAGGTATATTAAATGATATAGTTTTTTGACTAACAACCTCTGTTTCGCTATCCCCCAGTTCCTGCACCACACCGGCATTGATGGACTGGAACGGACCGTGATCCACCCATCCGCCGGCATTATAAATATTCAGGTGGTAGATGGGCTTGGTATGTTCGGCATCATCGTCCGCATAGGTAGGTCCCACCATAATCATATCACCCTGCTTAGGATTAGGATATTGTGATTTATCTGTTACATAGGCTTTAATAGACAAACTGTTTGTAACTTCTCCGCTAAGATCTGACCATGTTTTGTTATCCCGCGATATCTGGAATTTGTTATCCTGAAAACGGAAATAAGCTGCAATGTAATCCGAGCACACCTCCCATGTCTCGTTATCATAGGAGAAGTGAAGCTTGTTATCTATCGTTTTGAGCCACGGGGTAAGTCCGTTATCCCCTTTGGGCCCCAAAGCAGCTATGCCGGTATCCTCACCGTTAATCACCCATGTGCCTTTTACCGATACGGAAATATCTCCAGAGAGTGTTAGTTCGTCCACACGTACCCAGTTGACATCAAGCCCCCAGTGAAAGTTGTCCCTCTGTGCATCATTCACACATTTCTCGGTTATGGCATTCCCCTGCATATCCACGTATGATATGATGATCCCCTTACGCCTCATTTCTTTCGGAACAATATTTCTCGTACGTCCCGCTGTACCCTGATACTGCACATAAATATTGTTATACTGTGCCAGTATCGCTTCCAACGACGCGCCGGTTCTTCCGTCATGTACCGCCTGTATCACTGTACGAGGATAGAAAGGGAATCTTCTTCCCAACATTTCATCAAGCTTGTCCATCTGCCTGATACTTGCATACTTGCTGTTGCAGCAAGAATCTTGTATGTTGTTATCTTCCATGATGTTTTTTAAAAAAGTTATAGAATTAACATTTATTCCAGACCATCCCCAGTCAACGGAGAAAATCCTTCTGCCAGACATCTTCTCTTTAAGGCATCACGATATGATTTCATTGCCGACAGTTGCCAACGCTGAAGTATTTGTTTATGCACTTCCATTTTAGAAAACACTGGAGATTCATTGATGAATTTCTCCAACTTTTCCACCCGGTCATTAAGTTGCTTATACTCTTCTAGCATTCTTATTTGATATCCTTGTAACATGGCTTTTATTTTAATTATCGTTATTATACTGTCGCCCCAGTAGCGTCAACCCACTCATTATTACCTTTATAATATATAGGTTTCGACAATGTACTATCAAAATATTGAAATCCTACTAAAACATTAGTAGGTCTATTAGAAGTAATTCCTGAATCAAACCAAGTCCCTGATAAAACAATTCTATCAACATTTAGATTTATGACTTTAGTTTTATTTCCAATTATAGTTCCATTTCCAATAGTACCTCCAATAAAATTAAGCACGCTATTATCAGGAACAGTAAGAGTTTTTCCTTCCAAATCTATATATCTGATAATATTATATATAGTATTACTTTTAATAAAATCATTTAATTTACTTGCGAAAACAACCTTTGTCACTAAAGTTCCGTCAGGATTTAACCAATCAGACTTAGACCAAGTTAATATATTTCCAAACGTATCATAGGTTTTTATCCCAATTAAAGTATCAGGCAAAGTAAGTATATCCGAGGTAATAAATTCAGCATCAACAGCCTCTACCGGATATGGATCTGTATTTTTAGGGAACCACTCATAAGTGTTAAGAGTAGCCCATTTGGTATCTCTCACTATCAATTTGCCATATTTTGAAGAAACTTTAATCCAAATGTCTAATGTATAAGAAACAGGGTCAAATATCCATCTTATATTTAAAAAAGAATCATTGCCAGTATCGTATCTATCAGATAGTATATACAATTTATTATCTACATATAGCAAAGAATATTCGGTTAATATCCTATATGTCGAATATAAAAAACGAAAACCGCTTGTCGGAACTTTAGTTATCTTAATGTATTCATAAGATTCCGGAGAATCAGAAATTGCATTATTAAACCTTATAATCCCCAAATTAATATCATAAGTATTATCTGCAACTTTCCCATAAATTCCCTTCTTATCCTTACAAAAATCTTTACTCAAATCCGTCGGAATAATATTAGTTTCATAACTGCTTCCATAACCTGTATTATTTTTATATATTTCAATTATAGGGTAATCAATTGCCAAGTTTATAGCGGATTTACTTGTATTTGCTAATTCCCATCTTAATTTACACTGTGAATCCTTCGGATCCGGTATTATATCGTATAAATATTTAATAGATTCTATTGATACTAACCCGTTTTGGAACATATCGGTTTTCAGAGTATAATCTATGTTGTCAACATTTACTATTAATTTATATCTTCCAACTTCATACAAGGGCGTATCTACGACTGCTAATGACGGATTAACTATAAAAGTTAAATACTGATGTATAACAGTATATTGTGTGATAAAAGTTGTAACATCCAAATCAAAAGAAACCGCTTTACCAGCACCAACTGTAACATACATTCTTTCTCCCCTAGATACATTTTCTGAATGAATGTTGTTTTTAACAAAATCCTCAGGAAGATTATGGCATTTAGTTATATTCGCTCCATTAAATATTATATTATTAAAAGCTGAAAAATTGCTTAACACATAAGGAGTATCTTCTCCTGGTTCATCATGCGTATTTATATTTATATAATTACCTTTAACAGCATAAGCTGGGCTTCCTACAGAATATAGATAATGAGATACATAACTATTTAAAAAGCCTGTGGTTGAAGTAAATATTAATATACTATTACTACACTTCAAAACGGCATTAGCACATAATATTGAGGATTGTTTATCTCTTTGATACCCATTAGCATTCAGAACAGCTTGAATATAATTATCATGTCCTCCCACATAAATACCATTTGCACAATTTTGTTGAATATCCAAGCCTGTTACATTGCAATAACTGCCACTTACATAAACTGCGTATTTACTTCTAGGAGTAACAGCATCATATTTATATCTCCAGGCTTTATTGGCAACAAAAACTTTACAATTAGACATTCTTGAATTTTGAGATAAATAAATACCTCCTTGTTGACAACTCCCAACCGTACTATTATGAATAGAATTATCAGTTCCTTCCATAAAAAAAGCATAGTCACCGCATGCGTAATATGAGATAGAATCTATTATTCTACATTCTCTATAAGTCCTTTCAATACTTACAGCTCTATACCCATGCTCAAAATGGCAGTTTTCTACATATATTTTAGCGTCCCACTCATCCGTATCCCCATTGACACTTTGCCTAAAACCTATACCATTATAGTAATCCCCCAATATAAAAGAAAGCCCTCTAAATAGAACTTTCACAGCTTTTTCAGAGTAAAAAATATAAGGAAGGGTATTCGCATTTGGTAAATCATTTACATCAAACTCCTTAGTAGTTGGAGATTTTATGATAGTTTTACCTTTTTCTCCAAACAAAGTAATATTACTTCTTACCTGAATCGTATTACCTATAAAATAAATTCCATTGTTTAATTTAACAATATCAAAATTATTAATGGTATCCTGTATAGATTCAGTACAATCATGTACTCCATCTGGAAGTGCCCCAAACCACTCAGGACAAGCTGCCGCCACATCCCAGCTACCATTTATTGTTATAGCACCAAATATCTTTTCCAGTCCTGCTTCAATTTTGGTATTGTCGCCAACGACAGTACCATTACTAAATCCCCCTCCTTGAAAATCTAAAGTGCATTTTGACGGAATAGTGATAGTTTTCCCCTCCAAATCATAATCATACTGTATGACATAAATCGTATCAGACCAACATATCATGGACTGGGTCAGAATATTTCGCCCTGCCACAAGATTCTTGCGCAGATAACATCTTCCCTTCCCTGAGTAATTATTCGGATCATACCTTTTATTAGCCAGTTTCAGTTGACCGTGAACCGATGTAATATCCTCATCATCCGCAAAATTGGTTATGCTCTTGTTACCGATAAGCTGTTTGGTGGATTCACTAAGCATCTCGGGCGTTATCATCCCGTCCATCACGGTAGGAGGATTATCAATGAACATATCATTGAATGTATCCTCAATGTGACGTCTGACAGCTTTGCGTGTAAGATAAGTGTCCGGTATACGGTTGCCGTTCTCATCCGCTATGGCCCTATCAGCCACCATCTCCGGTGCTTCCATCTTCTGAATGAATACCTCTTCAGCATGAATCTCATTACGCTCCGCCTCTAAATCAATCTTCCACCAGCTTTTCTTGTCTTTCCAAAGCGAAGCAGAATTTCCCTTAAAATACCATGTTTCAGCCTGATTGGTGTAAGCAGAAACAAACGTGACCTTCATGCCGGGTATTCTGTATTCCTCCGGTACAAGCGCTATGGCATCTTCAAAAGTAAACACATTGCTCTTCTTTACAACAAAAGGGGCCTCGGACGTGCTTCGTTGTGCTACAAATGACGTTTTTGTGTACCCCGGCATGTTGACACGATCACAGGGTCTGTATTTCTTCCCTTCAACATAATCAGGAAATGCACTGAAATATCTCTGTTCCTTCCAATCATGTGAGAATATCCGGGTATCTTGGGTATGATTACGGCTTACATTATATTCAGTCAGCAGATTATAATCGAAGATGCTCACCTTATCGACTGTGAGATCATAAGTTCCCAGAACACCGCTCAAATCATTCCATCCGGCCCGATATCCTTTAGGAACAAATCCTTCAACATAGTAGAAGTACGGCTTTGTTTTCTTCACACTGCCGACAAGTGCCCATGACGGTTGTTCCATCTTGTCCGGCAACGCTTCAGAAGTTGCCACATGACCTATATAATTGACATCGTTCAACGTTTCCATTTTAGGGACTTCGGCTCTGTCCGCCTTATAAGGAATAAGCCCCAGCAATGCATTAATCTGATCAGGCGTATAATGAATATTTTCATGATATTCATTCGGATGAGGATCACATGCATGATGAGGATGAAAGCAAGAATCAAATCTTTCCATATAAATATATTTTTTATTATTCAAAGATAAGCAAGAGCTTCACAATGAAATGTATATAATAAAAGGGACTCAGACTTTCACAAGCCCGAGTCCCTAAAACCTTAAACTAATACCTATGTGCTATTTTATTTGAGCGCAAAGTTATCTTCTTCCATAATGACTTTAAATTCCAGCAACGAGAAATAACACGAATCCTGTCACTAACCAGTAGACGATGATAATAATTCTGCCATTCTATCATTTTCTCCTTTCTTTCCTCGTCCTGACAGGAAGGTAAGCCGTTCTTGCTTTTCGTGTAATAAAAGCACATCTCTTTCAACTGCCCTCGGTTCATTCGCATACGGAACCTTCCCCGATGAAGAAGATATTTATAACTGTCCCACCTGTCCTTATAATAATCATAAGTGATAGAGATGAGCTTCTGTTGTGCAGGATCCCATATGACAAAATAACGCCTTCCGTCCTGTTTATTCTTTTCCTCAGCCTCTTCTATCGCCTTTTTCAATAACAAGCTGGACTTCCACAGACTTGCGATCCTGCGTTTCTGCACAAGGCTTTTTACCGCCTTCAAAAACAACTTAATTTTTCCCATAATGTTACTAATTTTTATATAATATAGCCTCCGCACCCGTCGCCGACCTGTTGAGGCGTTTCATGTTATTCATTTTCTCTTCCATAGTGGGCAACACCCTCACCGGATATCTGTCCCATTCAAAACGGCTCACGTATAATCCTATTGCCCTGCTCATTACCCGATCATCATGCTTCCCCGCAAGCGCGCCGTATTTGCCGTTCGGATATTTCATGTACCATCCCAATTCCTTTATCATTCCGGTTTCACGCTCTATCCACAGTTTGTCACGCACACACTGTTCCATATACTTAATAATGGCCACTTTTGTATTACGGTTGGTATTAAACCCCCATCTGGTTTCTTTCTGGCTCCTTTTTTCCAATTCGCTCCGATTATGCGCATATACATTATCATAAAGAGGGATAAGAATGGGAAAGAACAATTCGCTGACGTTGTCTGTGTCTACATCATTAAGCTTACTGTAAGCCGTGTTGTTCTCGACAATGAGCAGAGCATTGTTATAGAATGACGCAATCTGCGCACATTTGATCGCAAGCAGGTCCGGATCTGTATGCCCGTGCCATTCCGCCACCACACGCGGTCCAGCGTCCTCATTGAGCACTCCGCTATCGGCCATCATATCCGCGCGGTCCAGCACAGTAATCACAGAGTAATCACTCGTCCTATATTTCCCCCCGATATCAACTGACACAAAGTAGCGGTTTTCCAACCTCCATGTCTTGTCTGGCATCTCCCATATTTTCAATTCCCCTCCTTTACGCCTGAACAGTTTCAGCCCTTCGACAGCCTGTTCACCTTTCGGGGATTTTCCGGAAATATCCCCCTGGAATACCGGCTCACGGCAGAACCTTCTGAGTTGTTCTACCTTGTAAATGTCAAATACAAGCTGCCCGGAATACTTGAATGCCTCCACCGGATCGGACGGATACTCCTGCTGCATGTCCTGTATGTCCGCATATTCCTTCATCTTCTGCCTGTACCAGTAGATGCCTTGCAATGTCGCTCCAATAGTCCACAGCCAGTACATATAGTCCCAGTTTCCGGACTTATCGTTACGCCTTTCTATCAGGGTACAGGCCCATTCCAGCATATCTTCCGGATCGAGACGGTATTCCTCTATCTCCCACCATGCGACAAACAACGGCTCGAATGCGGACAGTCTCTCCCCATGATCATCCGTTCCATTGGCACGATCCCATTCATCCTTGTAGAAATTCTGCCCGTTCGGCGTGCTTTCATACACAATCATCGTATACGGTTTGTACAGGATTCCCGAACAGGATGATTTCACCTGTTTTTGCGGATCCATCTTTTCCGTCTGAGGCCAAAACGCCACCTCCGTACAATGCGCCATGGCCGAATCACCACCACGGGCGCCCTCCGGATTCATCGCGGTTGCCGTCTTGATTTTGCAGTTTCGGGAAGGTATAAGACTTATGTTAGAAGTTCCCCCTCCCTTGATCTTCGGAAGAGAGCCGTCAAACTCTATCCCCTCTTCATAAAAAAGGAATTCAGGAAGCTGGGTTATGAGCTTGACATACATATCCTTCACTTCAGCTGCGCTATCCCCCTGATGTCCAACAATAATGCTGTTCCAACTCTTCACATGCATTATCTGTATCCATGACATGTATATCTGTGTACATGTAGATCCTCCCCACTGACGGGCTTTCAGCAATATGACACGGATAGGTTTGCCGGCACGGCGCATTCTTTCAAATGTCTCAGCCAGCTTTACCTGCGCCGGACGTAGAAGAAAAGGCACATCCTCCCCTCCTTCCTTGTTTTTGATACGTGCATACGCATAACAATAGAAATAAAAGTCGTATTTGGCCCAGTAACGGAGAAACTCCTGAATGACAGTATTACGAAGGTCCTCATTATATTCCCCGTATGTCTGCCAGCAGAACTCCTCTATACTTCCGGCAAGATTCAATTTATAGATAAAACCGGTGGAGAACATCTCGACAGGAAGGAAAACAGATGAATTTACAAAATCATCCAGACATATCCTCTTCCGTTTTCCGGGAGCGTTCTCCCCTGTCAACGGGTTGTAGGACTTGAACAGTTCCGCTTCCCGCTCACGGTTCCTGCGGATCATCTCCTCCGCATTCCTTATGACAACAGCTGAGAAAAGAGTTTCTATATGGTTTATTTTAATGTTCTTTGCCATCCAACCTCCAGTTTACGCAATATCCATCCGGCCGCCAGCATAGCCGCATGATATCCACCCGCAATATGCGGCAGAAAGAAACCGAGAGCGGTTATGGCAAACAGCCTGTTACGCCTTCCCCCATCCATGGAGGACAGGCACAAGCCCGTATAATAGTAGATAATGACACTCCATCCGATCACAGGACTGCCGGAAGGAATGAAAAATGATATTCCGACAGCGAACATCCATGCGACCAGCGTCCGTGCAGGGGTTATCACCTTCCATAGAAAAGCCCATGCCATCCCGTTCAAAAGATAATGAAGCCATCCGGCATGTCCGAACATATAAAGCCAGTGACTTCCTGACAGGAATTCATGATACGGCAACAACACGGTCATGCACAAGTAAAGCCCCATGGAATATCTCATTTTCATAGCGATATACCTATTTCATCCCAGCTTTCCATAAAATATGCTGTATACGGTCAGGACTTATCCCAAATGAATCAGAAGGTCTCTCTATCGCAAGTCTTACGATAAGACGGAGATTTGCCTCCGATTTTTTTTTCATGATATCAAGGCAACAGCGGATCAGGCTGGAATACATTTCATATTTATACAGACTGCAATCAGGTATATTACCTTCAGTCAGATATCTGTATAAGATCACGTAAGCCCGGTCCTCACTGACATAATGCTGCTTCGCCTTCATACCCGCAATTTCCTTGCATATATCCTTGTAGTAAGAGAATGTACACGTCTTTTTCAATTCAATGAATGTACGTACAATCTCCTTGTTCCTTATTAATTGTATTTCGCTGATATTTCCCTTGTGCTTCATGTGACCTCCTGTTTAAATGATAGCGAATGTACTTCCAGTAGATTGCATTATATCAATCCGGCTTGAACTAATACTACTAAATTTGTCAGTATAAGACAACAATGACATATCATGGAAGAAAAAAAAGAAAGAAAATCATGGAGAGATATTGTTTCATCCAGAAATCCGGACCTCGACCTTGAGGACGACCTCGCTGTCGGCGAATTCCTTGATGACTCTTTCAAACGTTATGACGATAGTGAATCACAGAGAGAGAACCTCAACAAAGTTCTTGCAGAAGACTCAAGAGCCGCCGGCATCCTGACCGGTCTGGCAAGCGGCATGGATGAGAACGGTGAACCGTTCTCTCTTGTGGAATATCTGATAACCAATTACGGGGATGATATCAGGGAAGCTGCAACAACGGAAGAGGCCATCAAAAAAGCAAAAGAGAAAGAAGCTGCCCGGATAAAGGAGGCGGCCGATGAGGAAAAAAGAAAAAGAGATGCGGAAGAGAAGCTGCGCAAAACAGATGAGGCACTGACAGAAGCTGTGCGGCAGGTCAATGTTGATGAGGCGAATGTAGTTTCCATGTTGGAATGGCTGTACGGAACACAGGATACAGACGGTATCATTCATAAAATTATCCGGCACGAACTGGATGCGGAAGACTGGAAAAGAATCATCCATGCCTTCAATATGGACATGGAAATAGAAGCCGCCCGAGAGGAAGGACGTAAACAGGGACGTACCGCACGTCCGGGAGCTATACACAGGAATCTTGCGGAAAAAGCTCCGACGGACCTTGGAGGAGGCGGGAACGGAGGAGGTGAGGAAAAAGTGGAGGATCCTACCCTACAACGTTATAAAGACATGAAGAGACGTATTTAATCGTCTATCGCTTTCAGGCTCATATCACAACTTTTATTTATAAATTTAAAAACAAATCGAGAACAATGAAAAAGTTAAAATCAACATTCAAATTTTTCTTTTCCGTATTGCTCATGTTCCTTGCCGGAGCGACCGGGGGAGGTTATGCATGTGCCGCCGATGTTTCGGACGGAGGCTCAGTCCAGGATCTAGGGGATGGCGGAAAGGTAGTAGGCGGGGAAAGTTCCGTAACAAAGAACGAGAAAATCATGGACGCGGAATGGTACGTGAAGCAGATCGACAAGACAATTGTCGAGATGAAGTTTACCGGCACGCCTATTGATCAGATTCTGCGCCATGGGGCGACAAACAAATCGGACAGCATCGTAATCAAGTACTACAGTGTCGGACAGCGTCCGCTACGGGCTACCCTTGCCAAGCAGCTTGAAGCCATGACTACCGAGACTCCGAAAGCGATAGAACTGGAGGATAATAACATTGTGGGCGCAATGGATACGCTTCTTGTCCTGAACGCTGACGGAACGTTTGTTTCCGGTTACAAATCCGGTACCGATGAAGTGGATCCTGAACACCCATTGATGCTGCGCGTGCACGCAATCAACAGTGAGACCAACCTTCCGCTTGTCTATGCCGTAAACGGAAAACAATCAAACAATAAGAATCCTTATCTTATTCCGACCCTTGCAAAGGGTACCGTCCTTCTAAGAATGGGGCGCGCGGCCGCTGAAAAGGATGTGTCTACAGGAAGGTATTACCAGCTTCCATCACCGGACGAACAATATTGCCAGCGTTTTATCATGCAGGTAGAGCAGACTATCTATGACCGGTTGAGTAAGACCGAGGTGGAATGGTCATTCACACGTGTGGAACGGATGGCAATGGAAGACATGCGTATCGGTATGGAAGCCTCCGGACTGTTCGGAATCAAGAGCAAACATGCAGTGAACGGACAAGGCAATGTATATACTTGTGAAGGTATCTGGTACCGCGCCGGAAAAGACCTTGAAATCGGACATTGGGAAAAAGTGCTTGACTCTGCCGGAAATCCTGTGGTGGAAGAAGGAAAATATGTGCAGCAATATGTAATCTCGGAGGATGAGCTTGTAGACCTTGTAGGACGCATCATTGAAGGTGCCGGTAACGGAAGCCGCACAAAACTTGTATTTGTTGACAATACCATCTATGCGGCATTATGCAAGATCAAGACCAACAACCGCACACGTATCTTCGAGCCGGAACGTGACTACAACAAATGGAGACTTGACTTCCAGTCATTCGAAAGCATGGGAACAAAACTTCTGTTTTACCGCCATGACCTGTTCAACGCCTGGGGATTCAACGGAAGAGGTTTCTCTCTTGATCCTGAATATCTTGACAAATGGGTATTCCAGAACTGGGAGCGCAGCACATACAATCTGAAAGAACTGTTCATAAGTAACAGTGACGCTGTTGTCATGCAGGAGTTCTCCTGCTGGACACTTGGATTCCCAGATGCCCACGCGCGTCTGTCCATTCCGGAATATGTTGAGATTCCGGTTCCTGAATCCCAGACTGTATAATAGAACCTTAATCATCATCAGAGGTGGAGAAATCCACCTCATCATTATTAATAATGTATGAAGAAACTTTATAAATTCGTTGCGAGCTCCTCACTATCATTTGCAGTCATTCACTGCGGACGGATGATGTACGTCAACTTCTCCGCTTTTTTCCGTGGCAAATCAACCTATCATACAACGGATAGAGAACTGGCTGAGAAAATCAGGGCGCACAAATGGTATCGGGAAGGACGCATTACCGAAACAATAGAAGAAGATGAAGATGTAATACATGACGAAAATGACGTAAATTCCGTATTACAGGAAACAGAGGTAAAACAAAGATACAGTATCCTTGGAAAGCGGATGTGCACCTATATTCCTCCGGCATCTTCTAAGCAGGAAGAAAAAGAATCCGAAAGCGCAGAACCGACCAAAGAAAAAGGCATTCAAGAAGACAGAGACATACAAGAGGATATTGAAAATGTGACCTCATTCCTTGAAGCGAAGGATTTTTTTGAGGTCAGATTCAAAGTACCGCGCTCGCAATGTGGAAATAAGGAGGCTCTGTCCTCATTATGCAAAGAACACGGCATACAATTTCCCAATTATCCATTAGACTAAGCCTCATGATACCTGTCAAAGATATACTAAAGACTTTACGCACAATCATCAATGAGAGTGCGACAGAAGAAGACAGTTTCACGATTGAGACCGATGAGGCATTAAAAGAGTTCATCAGACTCGCGCTACTCGCACTGATGAATGACGAAGGGGTGATGGCCGAAGCTTCGGAAATGACAGATTCATCCTCAATCTCATTCGAGAAACGTCCTGACGGTTTGTTTTTTGCCTACATAAAAATACCTGCGGACTATATCAGGCTTGTCAGTGTGAACCTGACTGGGTGGAGATATCCGGTCACTATGTTATATCCGGACAATTCGCCACTATACAGCGCACAATATTCATCAGCTCCCGGTGTAGGTAATGGTCCCTCAATACCGGTAGCATTCATCACCAACGATACCATGAGGTCAATCATTGCCCATGCAGTAAAAGAACAGGGGGGATACAGTCTCAGGTATATTCCAACTCCTTCAATCTCAGAAAACGGAGAAATCAACCTTCATAACAAATATGCAGGAGCATTGGCATATTATGCAGCCGGTCTCTATCATATTTCAATAAATGAAAATACCGGTGCGGAATCTGAATTTGCAATAGCTAGATCCTTGATACGTTCACACACTCCTGAATCTTCTACAAGTAATACAGAATAATTGTGATTTGCTTTCAATTTCGTATCTTTGCGGAAATCAAAAACAAGATCATTATGAAAAATGCAAAAACACATGAAGCTTACTCAGAGGAAGAATTAAGGGAAATGGTGGAATGGTTTAATACGAGAGAATTACCTAAAACATTGCAAATCAACAAATCCTCATTTTCTCCCGACCTCCCTCTGACAGTAGAAAGCCTTATAATGCAGGCAGAACAGAATCTTGGGAATTACAAGATGGCAGGCTCTTTCCGGCTTCTGAAGGAAATACGGGAAAAACTGGAATCATAGTGCTTATCAAAAACAGACGGTTCGATTTTTGATAAGCACAAACCGTCTGTTACAAAGAATCAGACCATTGCATTCTTGCAATACACATAATCCCAAATCTTTGTTGTGTCCCCCCAGTCCTGATCCTCAAAATAGAACTTATGAGCACCTTTAATGATCTGTTCATCATTATAAACTGTGCAAAGATCGGAATAAAAGGCATTGAACGCTACATACTTGTCCCATTTCGTAGTTCCAGCCGGAAATCCCATCATCCGGGTACTTGCCTCTATCTGTTCCGCCGTCCAGTGCGCACCCTCACATTTCTTTCCATCCCTATCAATGTACCTCATCATGCCGACATCAAACATCGCAAAAGCTTCATTGTAATGATTACCATACATGATTCCATGTTGCTCACGCATAAATTTCCAGTACAGTTCCGGATGTTCTTCCTTCACAAGGCACAGAAGCTCGCTCATGCTTTCCACACTGCGCATCATGACCTTGTCACTTGTCAGACCCGCCCTTTTCGCATCGTCCAACATTTCTTTGAATGTATACTTCATAATCAATCTGTTTTATCTTCGTTATCACTCAAACCGGCAAGTTGGATTGTATTTCTGTCCTGCATCATGGAATCAAGACTTCTCCTGATAAAAGCGTTTTCTTTCTCGATTTTCCTTGTCCGGATAAAAATCTGGTCAAGAATGCACGGAATCATATCCACCTCACCATTTGCCAGCAACTGGCATTTGCTGCAATCACCTATACATTTGCCTTCCACTCTCATAATCAACCCTTTCTCAAGTTATTAATCAATGTTCCACCTCTTACAGACAACAACGATTTGACACCGCCTGTCTTGACCATATTGAACAACTCAAACAGATCATCACGATGTTTTTTGAAAAACGGATACATGCTGATAACCGTCCGGCTGGTCAAAGCCCGCGTATTAGACAATTCGTTGAATGCGGTCTGAACAGCTTCCTTCTGCTCGTCATTCTCGCAATCCACCACAATATATAATTTCCTTAATGCCATAATCAATCAGGTATTTTATCAAAATCTATCTCTTCCTGTGGTTGAGACGGTGCCGAACGCTGGCCATACATGTTATCATTGACCTGCTCCACTTTTTTCCCGGTGAACAGACCGGCTACGAATGTCAAAGCCGGAACGCCGTATTCAACCACCTTAGGATGTTCTTCTATATAGTTTGCTATCTTGGTAGCCATTGACAGGTATTTATCCACCCCCTGTGGCTCCGGCTCAATCTTAAGAGGGATACCCATGTTTCTGGCAAAGATATCCGCAAACTCATTGGCTTTCTGTGCCGCCTCCAGCGGTTCGGCATGTTTCTCCTCTGTCATATACATTAGCATATAACTAAACGCCTCGGCCCTTGTTGTAAACTTCAACTCCGTTTGCGGTTTCTTAGTTTGAAACATGGAAAATCCCATCATTTACTTTTTTTTGATTTTTCCTCAACAGGAATCTCAGTTCCGGATATCCCATTAATCATCTGCATGGCATTACCCATGATATCATTAATGGTATCCGTATCATTGCTTACTTCCGGT
>OMDY01000169.1_pt1 | contig 41932 bp, 35 predicted proteins | sample 1645281 | NCBI WGS metagenome assembly OMDY01 (sample SAMEA103958145, study PRJEB25191) | human gut metagenome | biome: human-associated habitat [ENVO:00009003]; feature: intestine environment [ENVO:2100002]; material: feces | place: Germany | collected 2013/2015
GTATAGCAGAAAACAAACATTTGATGAAAAGGATATAAAGCACTGGCTCTACAAAGTTACAATAAAAAAGTGAGATACGGAAAAACATAGTAATAGAATTGATTTACAGCCCTTTTAGTTAAGCTGCCTCTTATTCCGAACGCCACTGGAATCCTTGTCAAAGTCAAATCAGGACATCGCTACGTTGCCAATTCGTTACCATGCCTGAAAGTGCGACAAACGGATACTAATAGCGAAGCAAGGCATTAGTTTTTAGTGAGTTACTGACAACTCACGCAATAAATCCGGTTACGGATAAAGATTGCGCCGTTCCTCTGCGTTTTGCGTACCGACGACGGACTCTTCACCAACTAATTTTGAAACAAAAAAATTTTAGAACGATGAAGAGTACATTTTCAGTTATCTACTACCTCAAACGTCAGGTAGTGAAAAAGGACGGGACAGTTCCCGTCATGGGACGCATCACAGTGGATGGAAACCAGACACAGTTCAGTTGCAAGCTGACCGTCGATCCCAAGTTGTGGGACACCAAAAGCGGACGTGTCACAGGCAGAAGCGCGGCGGCTCTCGAAACGAACCGCATGCTTGACAAGATGCGGGTGCGCATCAACAAGCACTATCAGGAAATCATGGAGCGTGACAACTTCGTCACGGCGGAGAAGGTCAAGAACGCCTTTCTCGGACTGGAACACCGCTACCATACGCTGATGCAGGTGTTCAGCCGGCACAATGAAGACTACGAGAAGCAGGTGGAGGCAGGCATGAAAGCCAAAGGCACGCTCTTGAAATACAAGACTGTTTACAAGCACCTGCAAGAGTTCCTCATGGTTCGCTACCATTTGAAGGACATCGCCTTGAAGGAGCTTACGCCCGCTTTCATTTCCGACTTTGAAATGTTCCTGCGTACGGACAAGCACTGCTGCACCAATACCGTGTGGCTGTACGTCTGCCCCCTGCGGACGATGGTGTTCATCGCCATTAACAACGAGTGGCTCACACGCGATCCGTTCCGCGAGTATGAAATCAAGAAAGAGGAAACGACGCGCAGTTTCCTGACAAAAGACGAAATCCGCCTGCTGATGGAAGGGAAGCTGAAAAACGCCAAGCAGGAGTTGTACCGCGACCTCTACCTGTTCTGCGCGTTCACGGGCTTGTCGTTCGCCGACATGCGCAACCTGACGGAAGACAATATCCGCACCTACTTTGACGACCACGAGTGGATAAACATCAACCGCCAGAAAACGGGCGTGGTGTCCAACATCCGCCTGCTTGACATAGCAAAACGGATTATCGACAAATACCGGGGGCTGTGTGAGGACGGCAGGATATTTCCCGTTCCAGCCTACATGACCTGCCTGTACGGAATCCGTTCCGTCGCCAAGCGTTGCGGCATCACCAAGCATATCACTTGGCATCAGTCGCGCCATACGGCAGCCACGACGGTGTTCCTGTCCAACGGCGTGCCCATTGAAACGGTCAGTTCAATGCTCGGACACAAGAGCATAAAAACAACACAGATTTATGCGAAGATAACCAAAGAGAAGCTCAACCAAGACATGGAGAACCTTACCGCGAGGTTGAACAACATCGAGGAATTTGCAGGTTGCACCATCTAAAAAAGAAAAGCCATGAAACGGGATATCATCATCATAGAAGACAAGGCGGTCAGCGTAACCGGTAACGAGGTATGGATGACCGCCGCAGAAATCGCCGGACTGTTCCATACGGGCGTTCCGGCGGTGAACGCCGCCATCAAAGCCGTGCGCAAGACTGACGTACTGAACGACTACGAGGTGTGCCGCTATATGCCGCTTGAAAACGGGCTGCACGCGGATGTTTACTCGCTTGAAATCATCATCCCCGTCACTTTCCGCCTAAACACCTACCACGCCCATCTTTTCCGCCGCTGGCTAATGGACAAAGCACTCGCAAAAGACAAGCATATCGCCTACATGGTATTCGTACATAGCGGAAAAAGCGGTTACTGCTGAAAAGACGATGACAATCAATTAAAAACGGACAGCTTGATGGCTGTCCGTTTTAACTTTAAGATAGTCAATTTGGAATATACAAATTATGTGTTAAAGAATATGAGATATCAAAATTGAGATGGCTTATATAACATCTCATACTTTAATGAGCCACAATCAATGTGCATATCATATTCCGCAATTCCTTTTTCTTGTGCTATATAATGCAAAATTTTCTTGTTGATATTTGAAATTCTCTCTCCATAATAGATTGCTTTAGGAACAATTTTCAGGCTTGTTGCACGAGAATGTGCGGCAGGTTGTTTCTCGGAATGGATAATACGCCATTCATTTTCATATTCCCACTGTGTGGATTTGTGAATAGCCATTTTCAAATGTGATAGTGAATCTATATTTTTAACATCCAGCCCAAAACTCTTTGCTATATACCATTGAATAAAGCTATTTGCATCAAAACGGTCGTTATCATATATAACAGGCAAGATACAACAATTCATTTCTCCTTGTTCTAATAAGAACCTTAAATCATATTCCAATGCAAACCCTTCATGATTTTGAGCATAGTGACTCCACATTATAACAGAATCTATGTTTTCACTTAAACATGCTATCGTAGATACGACCTTTAATGTATCCCCCATTTTTAATAGGATTTCTTTCAATATGTTTTCCATTGCAGCACTAAAAAGAGCTAATGTCAATGGATTTATACCATTACACGATATTACCTGTTTTTTTAAACCTGCCAAATTGTTTCTTCCGAAAAATTGGATTACACTTGGAGGAAAATCAAAATCTTTATTTTCAAGTATCCGTTTGAATTGTTCAAGAAATTCTTCTGTATAACAGGCTCTTATTTGCTCTTGAATATTATCCAAACTATAATAAACAAGAGTGTCATAGGGGTCATTAAACTTATCAGCAGTAACAGCATAAACCAGATCCTTATCAAAAGCATCAAGGTTTAATGCTGAACAACTCCTATATCTATACAGTTTTTGCGGCAACATTGACATCAATGCTGCACTTATAGGATAGATTCGAGATTTTATGTCCTCTTGCTCAATTCCTTCAGGAATTATTGTGGATTCTAACAATTTTGCAAATTCACTCCGAAGCATAATGGTATTTCATTTTTAACCACAAAGGTACGCATTTTATTCCGGAATGCCAGAACATTATTCCAGCGGCTTCCGGTAGTTCGCCTCCAGCAACTCGCGCAGCCCCGATTCCGGGTAAAGCACTTTCCCTGCGAGAAGTATAAAGGGCAGCACCCTGTTGTTACGGTACTCCTGCAAGGTGCGGCGGCTCACGCGGAGCAGCTCCGCCACCTCCTTGTCCGTCAGGTAACGTTCCCCGTCCAGCGGCGGGCGGTAACTCTCCAGAAAGGCAGATAACCATTTCGAGCCTTTGCGCATGTTCTGCACCGCAGTGGCGAGCGGCTCGTCCTCCATCGTAAAAACATCGTTGTTCTCGTTTGTCATAACTTCGGATTTAGTGGGTGAATAAATTATCAGATTATTTTCCGCCGGGATAGAGCGTGCCGATAAGCGGTATCAGCCGCCTGACCTCCTCCGGCTTGTAATAGAACCTGCGGTTAATCTGCGAGTAGCCGATAAGCCGCTTGTCGCGCAACGTCTGCAAGGTACGGGGGCTGATTCTCAACTGCCCGCAGACCTCCTCGCCCGTGAGCCATCTTTCCATGCGCCCGCCGTCGCTCTTGCGTCTTAGGGCGGCAACCTTCTCCGATAAGGCGTTGAAAGCAGCCAGCATCATCTCGAAGGTCTTTTTCTCAATAGATACAATTTCCATAACCAAAACATTTCAGAGTTTGCCGCAAAGGTAACGATGCCGCCCCGACGAAGTGCCGTTTCCCGCTGAAAGGCAGTTTGTTGCGCCGTTTGTCCGGGTAACGGAGCCATTTTCCTAAAAAATCTCACGTGAGACACGTAGTGAGTTGTTAAAGCCCCCTTTGTTTATTGCCGAATTTTGTCGCAGAAACAAAAAGAAAGGACTTGGATATGAAAGTGATAACAATGGAAAGTTCCGCCTTCCGTGCATTGACGGAACAGATAGCCGAGATAGCGACGCACATCCGTGCCGCTTCCGGCGAAAAGAAAAGTGAATCCCCCGACAGGCTGCTCACCACCCATGAAGCCGCGCAGTTGCTGAATGTAAGTACCCGCACGCTCCAGCGCATGCGCAGCGAACAACGCATCGGTTATGTGGTGCTGCGCGGCAAATGCCGCTACCGCCGCTCTGAAATCGACCGCCTGCTCGAAGACTGCACCGTCAGCGGTGACGCCGCAACACCCGGAGAGCTGAAACGCAACCATGCACTGCGCACTGGTAGTAACCCGACCAAAGGAAGGAGGAGATAAGTCATGGAACTGCTTACCCGAACGAATTTCGAAGGCTGGATGCGGAAAATCCTCGACCGGCTCGACCGTCAGGACGAACTGCTGCTGGCGATAAAGGCGCAGGAGAGACAGCCTTCCCTGTCCGAAGGCATCCGCCTTTTCGACAATCAGGACTTGTGCCTGCTGCTCCAGATCAGCAAGCGTACCCTGCAACGCTACCGCAGCGAGGGCGCGCTCTCCTACAAGACACTGGGAAAGAAAACCTATTACAGCGAGGCGGACGTGCTGGACTTCCTTTCAAAGCATGTGAAGGACTTCAAGCAGAACGACATCGAGTTCTACAAGGCACGCATCCGCAACCTGTTCAATAAATAACCAATTAAAAAATTTCAAATGGCAAAGAAAAAAGACGAAAAGGACGTGCTGATTGTCCGTGACGAGAAGACGGGCGAAATCAGCGTGGTAGCCGGACTGAACGCGGACGGCTCGCCCAAACGTACTCCCGCAAAAGCGGAGAACTCGCAAAGTTTCCTGCATTTCGACCGCCACGGCGACGTGCTGGACAACTTCTTCAAGAACTTCTTCCGGCAGTGCAAGGAACCCAGCCGCTTCGGTTTCTACCGGATTGCGGCAGCCCAAGCCGACAAGCTGCTGGACGTGATGAAAGAGCTGCTGAAGAATCCCGATGCCAACAAAGAACTGCTCGCACCCCACAAGGTGGACACCTCCGGTTACGAGCAGAAAGTGCAGGAAGAGCAGGCGGCGGAAAAGCAGGAAGCACCGGAACAAAAACAAGACGAAGAAACCCAAAAACAAGAAGAAATGGAACAGAAAAACGAACAGAAACAGGAAAGCCCGCAGGAGCAGACACAGGGCAGACGGGGCTACCAGCCCATCGACGAAGAGAAAATCAACTGGCAGGAACTGGAAGAAAAATGGGGCGTGAAGCGCAACGACCTTGAAAAGTCGGGCGACCTTGCCAAGATGCTCCACTACGGCAAGTCGGACTTGGTAAAAGTGACACCCAATTTCGGAGGCGAGGCTTTCGAGCTGGACGCCCGCCTCTCCTTCAAGAGAGACGGCGAAGGGAACATCAGCCTTGTGCCGCATTTCATCCGCAAGGAGCAGAAACTCGACGAGTACAAGGGACACAAGTTCTCCGACGAGGACCGGAAGAACCTGCGCGAAACGGGCAACCTCGGCAGGGTCGTGGACCTCGCGGACAAGGAAACGGGTGAAATCACGCCCTCGTTCGTCAGCATCGACCGCAAGACGAACGAAATCACGGACGTAGCGGCAAGCAAGATACGCATACCGGAGCATATCGGCAAGACGGAAATCACTAAGCAGGAACAAGACATGCTCCGCGCCGGACTACCCGTGCGTGACAAACTCATCGAGCGGAACGACGGCAGGAAGTTCGTCACCACCCTGCAAGTGAACGTGGAGCAACGCGGCGTGGAGTTCGTGCCGGGAACCGGCAGGTCGCCCCGTACCGTACAGGCACAAGAAAGCAAGGAGAAGCCCGCGCAGACGCAGGGTCAGGCTCAGGAAACGGGCAACGGCAAACAACGGCGCAATACATGGACGAACGAGGACGGCAGCATCCGCCCCATCAGCAAATGGAGCGACGTGAATTTCACGGAGCAGCAGAAAGCCGACTACGTGGCGGGCAAAGCCGTGAAGCTGGAAAACGTGACCGATAAGCAGGGATTCCACGCCACGATGTACATCAAGTTCAACCCTGAGAAGGGACGCCCGTACCGCTACGACACGAACCCCGACACGGCACAGAAAGTTGCCCCCTCCAACGAGAGCCGCACGCAGGTGGCGGTGAACAACGAAGGCAAGACCAACGAGGCGACCAAGCACCTGAAAGAGCCGTTGCAAAAAGGACAGACCGCCCCGAAGGACGGGAAGCAGCAACAGCAGCAGGAGAAACCCCAAAGAAAAAGCAAGGGCATGAAGGTTTAATCCCGTGTCCGCCACTAAATCCAAAGTAACCGTTTATTAACATCAAAGCAAGACAGTATGAAGACAATCATTGCAGAAAAGCCCTCAGTGGCACGTGAAATCGCCCGTATCGTGGGGGCGACAAAGAGAGAGGAAGGATATTTCGAGGGAGGCGGCTACGCCGTGACATGGGCGTTCGGACATCTCGTCCAGCTTGCCATGCCCGATGACTACGGCATACGCGGCTTCGTCCGCGACAACCTGCCCGTCATCCCCGAAACTTTCACGCTCGTTCCCCGTCAGGTAAAGACGGACAAGGGCTACAAGCCCGACAGCGGGGTCATGGCGCAGATAAAGGTCATCGCCGCCCTGTTCGGCAAGAGTGAACAAATCATCGTCGCCACCGATGCCGGTCGCGAGGGAGAGCTTATCTTCCGTTACCTCTACCACTATACGGGTAGCACCACTCCGTTCGTGCGCCTGTGGATAAGCTCGCTTACCGACAAGGCTATCCGCGAGGGGCTGCGCAACCTTCAGGACGGCAGCAGGTACGATAACCTCTACCTCGCCGCCAAAGCGCGGAGCGAATCCGACTGGCTCGTGGGTATTAACGGCACGCGGGCACTCTCCATTGCCGCCGGACGTGGCACGTACTCCGTCGGACGGGTGCAGACACCCACACTGGCGATGGTATGCGAACGCTACTGGGAGAACCGCCGTTTCACGCCCGAAGCCTTCTGGCAACTGCATATCGCATTGGACGGCTGCGGCGATGAGGTCGTGAAGTTCTCGTCCGCCGTCAAATGGAAGGAGAAAGAGCCGGCAACGGAACTATATAATAAGGTAAAGGCTGCAGGTTCCGCCACCATCACAAAAGCCGAACGCAGGGAGAAGACGGAGGAAGCCCCTCTTTTGTACGACCTGACCACACTCCAGAAAGAAGCCAACTCCAAATACGGGTTCACGGCGGAGCAGACGCTCGGCATCGCGCAAAAGCTCTACGAGAAGAAACTCATTACGTATCCGAGAACGGGAAGCCGCTACATTCCCGACGACGTGTTCGCTGAAATTCCGGGACTGCTTGCCTTCATCGGTTCGCAACCCGAATGGAAAGACAAGGTGCAGGCGAAAGCCGAGCCGGCACGCCGCAGTGTGGATGGCGATAAGGTGACGGACCATCACGCCCTGCTCGTCACGGGCGAAAAGCCGCTGTTCCTCTCGAAAGAGGATGCAACAGTGTACCACATGATTGCCGGACGCATGATTGAGGCATTCTCCGAAAAATGCGTCAAGGACGTAACCACCGTTACGGCGGAATGTGCCGGAGTGGAGTTCACAGTCAAAGGCAGCATCATCAGGGAAGCCGGATGGCGCAGGGTGTATGGTGAAGAAAAGGAGGAAATCTCCCTCCCCGACTGGCAGGAAGGCGACACGCTGCCGCTCCGTGCCGCATCCGTCAGTGAAGGCAAAACCAAGCCTAAGCCGCTGCATACCGAAGCCACCCTGCTCTCGGCTATGGAAACCGCCGGAAAGGACATTGAGGACGATACGCTACGTCAGGCGTTGAAGGACTGTGGCATCGGCACGCCCGCCACCCGCGCCTCCATCATCGAGACGCTCTTCGCACGTGGCTACATGGAACGCTGCAAGAAATCGCTTGTGCCTACCGAAAAGGGGCTTGCCCTCTACTCGGTGGTGAAGGCTATGCGCATCGCCAATGCTGCCATGACGGGGGAATGGGAAAAGGAACTGGCGCGCATCGAACGGGGCGAGCTGCCCGCCGACGTCTTCCGCAAGGAGATTGAGGCGTACACGGGGGAGATTACCTCCGAACTGCTTTCGTGCGACAAGCTGTTCGCCCGAAAGGATTCCGGTTGTGCGTGTCCCAAGTGCGGAACGGGCAGGATGCAGTTCTACGGCAAGGTGGTGCGCTGCGACAACACGGAGTGCGGTCTGCCCGTGTTCCGCCTGAAAGCCGGGCGCACCCTTTCCGACGATGAAATCAGGGAGCTGCTCACCAACGGGCGCACGAAGCTGCTCAAAGGTTTCAAGAGCAAGCAGGGCAAGAGCTTCGACGCCATCGTAGCCTTTGACGGGGATTACAACACGACTTTCGTATTCCCCGAAACGAAAAAAGGAAATAAATTTTCCGGGCGGAAGAAATAGTATTAACTTTGCCACTGGTTCAGAGTCATGAATTGTTCTTCGATACGAATTACGCTCATGCTTTGGATTTAGTGGTGGCACTCGGAGGGATACCGAGTGCCTTTTCTTTCTCCTCACAAGTGATTATCCCGGTCATTATCAACCCACTAAATTCAAAGTAATGAACAACAAGAAGAAAAACAAGGGTCAGACCGACTTTTCCTACTACGGTCTGTACCTGCTGGACTACCTCCGCACGAACAAGTTTGAACAGGCTGGCGACAATGCCTTCATTCAGGAACGCGCCGACCGTGCCGCCGAAACGTATGGGCGGGCACGGCTCGAAGGCTATCCCGCCGAGGGCGCGCAGGAGCTGGCGATAGAAACGCTCCTGCATGGTCTGCGCTATTCCAAGTATGCCATCCTCCGTGAAGTCGTGGAAAACGAGTTTACCGATGAAGTACCGGAAGAAAAACGGGAAGCCTTCATCCAAAGACTGCTGCCGCTTGTCGATACCGTCTTTTCCATCTATGACCTTTCGGACGACAATTTCGCCCTCTCGCCCGACTACGACCTGCTCTACACGGAGCTAACGGGAGCCGTCGTCCTTTACATAGAGGAATATGGCGTTTAACCGCAAACAGAAACTGCGGGACAACATCGAGGCGATACGGACGGCTTTCGTCCTTGACAGGGAACAGCGTACACCCACTGCGCGCGAACGCCTGCTGCTGGGGCGTTATTGCGGATTCGGGGGCTTGAAGTGCATACTGAACCCTGCAAAGGAACTGACGGATGCCGTCCACTGGGCGAAATCCGACCTCGAACTGTTTGCCCCGACGGTGGAGCTGCATAAACTGATACGTGAAAACAGCAGGGACGATACGGAGTACAAGCGATATATGGATGCCATGAAGCAGTCCGTGCTGACCGCCTTCTACACTCCGCCGGAGATAACCGGCACTATCGCGGACGTGCTGCACGAACATGGCATACGTCCCGACCGCGTGCTGGAACCGTCGGCGGGCGTGGGCGCATTCGTGGATGCGGTACTCGAAAACAATCCGAACGCCGATGTCATGGCGTTCGAGAAAGACCTGATGACGGGCAAGATTCTGAAGCACCTGCATCCCGACCAAAAGGTAAGGATACAGGGATTTGAGAAGATAGAGAAGCCTTTCATGAACCACTTCGATCTGGCAATCTCCAATATCCCGTTCGGGGATGTAGCCGTGTTCGACCCTGAGTTTTCGGGCAGCCATGATACGGTAAGACGTTCGGCTGCGAGGACGATACACAACTATTTCTTCCTGAAAAGCCTTGATGCGGTGCGTGAGGGCGGCATCGTGGCGTTCATCACCTCGCAGGGCGTGCTGGATTCCCCGTCCAACGCGCCCATACGCGAGTACATGATTCGTAACGCCAACTTGGTGGCAGTCACCCGCCTGCCCAACAACCTCTTCACGGAGAACGCGAACACGGAAGTGGGCAGCGACCTGATTATCCTGCAAAAGAACACCGGCAAGAAACGGGAACTGTACGAGTATGAAAAATTGTTCATACAAACGGAAAAGACGCTAATAGGCAGTTTTGAGAATGGATATGTCAGCAGCATAGGCATGATTTCCAACTCGGATTTAATCAAGAGTACGGACCCTTACGGGAAGCCTGCCTATAAAATCATGCACCGAGGCGACATCGTGCAGCTGGCGGAGGATTTGCGGAAAGATGTATGTGTCGAACTGCCGTTACGTTTGGACAGGGAACGGTATGACAGGTACAGCCTGCATTCGTCGCAAGTGAAAAATACGGCTGTTGAAGCTCCGCCGGCTTCGGCTGCTGCAACCGTAACAAACACCGTAACAGAGGATACTAAGAACACGGAGAACCCGCATCCTGCGGAAGAAAAGCCGGAGGTTGAACCGCACCGACCGAAACATTCGGAAGGTGTGCAACTCTCCCTGCTCGACCTCTGGGGCATGACCGGGGAGGTGCGCAAGCAGGAAACTTCCGCCAACAAGAAAAAGGCGGCGAAGAAAGGAAGTCCGGCAAGGCGTGTGCTGCCCAAACCGCAGGCATCTATTAGCTTCATACCGGAAAATAAGGAAAGCGGGGAAACAGAGCGGGGGACTGTTACCGGACAAGGCGACCCGGAAGATGTGTATGCGGCTATCAACTGGCAAGACAACCCGCCTATCAACGGCTTTTATGAAATGATGATGAACCTCACGCCGGAGCGACGAATGGAACTCCGACGTGAGGCGCAAGGTCATCAGGAAGGACGGCAGCATGTCACGGACATGGAAACGGCTGCGACCTCACTTTTCCCCGAAATGGAAGCGGAAAAGCCAAAGGAGGAAGATACAGACCTGTCGCCGCGTCCTTATCACCGCACACCGGAGATGCACCTGCGTGAAGGGTCGCTGGTGGCAAACAGGGCACATGACATCGGTTATCTGAAAGACATCACTCCCTACGGTGCGACATTTCAACCGCTTGAACTGACCGATTATCATAAAGAGAAAGCATTGCTGTATGTATCACTCCGTGACGCATACGAACGGTTGTACCGCTATGAATCGAACAGACGCGAGGAAAACCCGCAGTGGCGTGAACACCTGAACACCTGCTATGACGAGTTCGTCATGCGCTACGGCAACCTCAACGCCAAGCAGAATGTGAAGCTGGTGATGATGGACGCTGCCGGGCGCGACATCCTCTCGCTGGAACGTGCGGAGAACGGCAAGTTCGTCAAGGCGGACATCTTCGAGCGTCCCGTTTCCTTTTCGGTGGAGACTTACGCCAACATCGGTTCTCCCGAAGAAGCACTCTCCGCATCGCTCAACAAGTTCGGCACGGTCAATCTCGACTACATGCGGGCGATAACCGACGGCACGAAGGAAGAACTACTCAAAGCCCTGCAAGGACGCATCTTCTACAATCCGCTCGTAACCGGTTACGAGATAAAGGACAGGTTCGTCGCCGGGAACGTGATAGAAAAGGCGGAACGCATTGAAAGGTGGATAGGCGACAATCCCGAAAGCGAGCGTATGCCGGAAGTGAAACAGGCGTTGGACGCGCTGAAAGACGCCGAACCGGAGCGGATCGCCTTTGAAGACCTCGACTTCAACTTCGGGGAACGCTGGATTCCCACGGGCGTGTATTCCGCCTACATGAGCCACCTGTTCGGCACGGACGTGAAAATCGCCTACTCCGCCAGTCTGGACGAGTTCTCGGTGGCGTGTGGCTACCGCACCATGAAAATCACGGACGAGTTTCTGGTCAAGGGCTATTACCGGAACTATGACGGCATGCACCTTTTGAAGCACGCCCTGCACAACACCTGCCCGGACATGATGAAATCCATCGGCAAGGATGAACACGGCAATGACATAAAAGTGCGCGACAGCGAGGGCATACAGCTCGCCAACGCCAAGATTGACGAAATCCGTAACGGCTTCTCCGAATGGCTGGAGGAACAGTCACCGCAGTTCAAGGAGCGGCTCACGACGATGTACAACCGCAAGTTCAACTGTTTCGTGCGCCCGAAGTATGACGGCTCGCACCAGACGTTCCCCGACCTCAACCTCAAAGGGCTGGCAAGCCGGGGAATCAAGAGCGTTTACCCCTCGCAAAAGGATTGCGTATGGATGCTCAAACAGAACGGCGGCGGGATATGCGACCACGAGGTCGGAACCGGTAAAACGCTGATAATGTGCATAGCAGCGCATGAAATGAAGCGTCTGAACTTGGCGTACAAGCCGATGATTATCGGGTTGAAGGCGAACGTGGCGGAGATTGCCGCCACCTATCAGGCTGCCTATCCGAACGCGCGGATTCTCTACGCCTCGGAGAAGGACTTCTCGACCGCCAACCGCGTGCGTTTCTTCAATAACATCCGGAACAATGACTACGATTGCATCATTATGTCGCACGACCAGTTCGGCAAGATTCCGCAGTCGCCGGAGTTGCAGCAGCGCATCCTGCAAGCGGAACTTGACACGGTGGAGGAAAACCTCGAAGTGCTGCGGCAGCAGGGAAAGAACGTGTCGCGGGCAATGCTGAAAGGATTGGAAAAGCGCAAGCACAACCTCGAAGCGAAGCTGGAGAAGGTGGAACACGCCATCAAAACCCGCACGGACGACGTGGTGGACTTCACGCAGATGGGTATCGACCACCTGCTGGTAGATGAGAGCCATGCGTTCAAAAATCTTACCTTCAACACGCGCCACGACCGGGTGGCAGGCTTGGGCAACAGCGAGGGAAGCCAGAAAGCCCTGAACATGCTCTTTGCCATACGCACCATACAGGAGCGCACGGGAAAGGACTTGGGGGCGACCTTCCTCTCCGGAACGACCATCAGCAACTCGCTGACGGAATTGTACCTGCTCTTCAAGTACCTGCGCCCGAAGGAGCTGGAGAGGCAGGACATCCGCTGTTTCGACGCTTGGGCGGCTATCTTCGCCAAGAAGACGACCGACTTCGAGTTCAACGTGACGAACAACATCGTGCAGAAGGAACGTTTCCGCTACTTCATCAAAGTGCCGGAACTCGCCGCCTTCTATAACGAGATTACCGACTACCGCACGGCGGAGGACGTGGGCGTGGACCGTCCCCACAAGAACGAGATTCTGCACCACATACCGCCCACGCCGGAGCAGGAGGACTTCATACAAAAGCTGATGCAGTTTGCCAAGACGGGCGACGCCACGCTGCTGGGCAGACCGCCGCTCTCGGAAACGGAGGAGAAGGCGAAGATGCTTATCGCCACCGACTACGCGCGGAAGATGGCTCTGGACATGCGCATGATAGACCCGCATTACGAGGACCATCCGGACAACAAGGCTTCCCACTGTGCCAAGATGATTGCCGAGTATTATCACAAATACGAGGCGCAGAAGGGCACGCAATTCGTCTTCTCGGACTTGGGTACGTATCAGCCGGGCGATGGGTGGAACGTGTACAGCGAGATAAAGCGGAAACTGACGGAGGACTACGGCATACCGGCTGCCGAAGTGCGTTTCATTCAGGAATGCAAGACGGACAAGGCACGCAAGGCGGTGATAGACGCCATGAACGCCGGGACGGTGCGCGTGCTGTTCGGCTCCACCTCCATGCTCGGAACGGGCGTGAACGCGCAGAAACGGTGTGTGGCAATCCATCATATCGACACGCCGTGGCGACCGTCCGACCTGCAACAACGTGACGGGCGCGGCGTGCGTGCCGGCAATGAGATTGCCAAACACTTCGCCGGGAACAACGTGGACGTAATCATCTACGCAGTGGAAAAGTCGCTCGACAGCTACAAGTTCAACCTGCTTCACTGCAAGCAGACGTTCATATCGCAGCTCAAGAGCGGGGCGTTGGGCGCGCGTACCATCGACGAGGGAGCGATGGACGAAAAGTCGGGCATGAACTTCTCGGAGTACATGGCACTGCTTTCGGGCAACACCGACCTGCTCGACAAGGCGAAGCTGGAAAAGCGCATCGCCTCGCTCGAAGGGGAACGCAAATCGTTCAACAAAGGCAAGCGCGATTCGGAGTTCAAGCTGGAGTCCAAGACGGGCGAACTGCGGAACAACATCGCCTACATCGAAGCCATGACGGAGGACTGGAACAAGTTTCTTTCCGCCGTTCAGACCGACAAGGACGGCAACCGCCTCAATCCTGTCAAAGTGGACGGGGTAGATTCCGCCGACGAGAAGGTTATCGGCAAGCGTTTGCAGGAGATAGCTAAGAACGCCACAACCGGAGGGCTTTATCAGCCCGTCGGCGAGCTTTACGGCTTCCCGATAAAGGTGGTCAGCGAAAGGATACTCAAAGAGGGGCTGGAGTTTACCGACAACCGCTTCGTGATTGAGGGAAACTACAAGTACACCTACAACAACGGGCATCTGGCAATGGCGGACCCGGTAGCCGCCGCACGCAATTTCTTGGGTGCGCTGGAGAAGATACCTTCCACCATCGACCAGTACAAGGCAAAGAACGAGGTGCTGGAAAAGGAGATTCCGCAGTTGCAGGAGATAGCGGGCAAGGTATGGAAAAAGGAGGACGAACTGAAACAGTTGAAATCCGAGCTTGCCGCGCTTGACCGCAAGATACAGTTGGAACTTGCTCCGCCCACGCCGGAAGTCGCCGAAAAGGAGAATGACAGTCAGCAGGTCAAGCCGATTACGGAAGGGATACGAAGTGTAAATCCGCAACCTGCCGAAGATGCCTTGCAGATACACAGTCCGGTGAATGAGTGTATTCCTGTGGGTAATTTCATTGCCGACCATATTATCACCGGGCGTCCGGGATTATATGTGAAAGATGAAAACCGATCGAAGGGGATGAAAATATAAGTTATAACCATACTTCTATGTAATTAAAACAAATTATGCCTGATATAATCCCCTTTTATTTTTTCTCCCCAATATAATATAAAATAGATGTCGATTGAACAATACATTCAATCGACATCTATACTACATTTTATCGGTGATTTTTAGATGTAAATCTAATATCTATTGATACCATCGTTTAAGCGTTTATAATTTGTTTATATTCTGTTGGTGTTTGTCCTGTATGTTGCCGGAAAAACTTCGTAAAGAAACTTTGGTTAGGAAAGTTCATCATATCAGAAACTTCTAATACGTTGAGAGATCTCTTTTGCAGTAAGCGTTTACTTTCTGCTATCACGAAATCAACAATCCATTGTCGGGCATTACGTCCGCTGGCTTGCTTAATAAGCACTGTAAGATATTTAGAAGTAACACACAAGCGATCTGCATAAAAAGACAACTTGCGCTCCCGTTTGCAATGCTCATCAAGTAACAGGATAAACTTTCTTAGCATTTCGTTTGCATACTTGTTACTGTGAGTTCCATATATATTTTGAACTGTTTCGGAGAGGATTGTATAAAAAATAATGCATAAGTAGTTTTGGATTATCTCTTTCTTTAGCATGGTGGCATTGCGTTTCATAACCTCCTTCATAAGGTGAAACAGAGTAATCAACTCATTTAAAATTGTCCCTTGCAATCTATAGCAAGGATTTTTGTCAATTTGAAATTTGAAGTCTAATAAAAGAAGCGTATTATTCAGTTGAGCTATATAATCGCTATTCTGGCTTAATAAACAGATAATATATAAATCTTTGCTATACTGTAATACTTTCCATGTATTGTTGCGTTTCAATATGATGAACATTCCTGATTGGATAGTAAATGTTCGTTCATTAATTTCCAATGTCAGTTCACCATCAATGCAACAGCATATCATACTGTCGCAAGCTAACCTGTGCACTTCCGACAAATTTTTCAAGTTAGTCTTTAATGCAGTTTCATTTATTTCAATAAATCCGAAACTTTCATAGACATTGTACCCTAATTGCGAAAGAGTCGTCACATCTATATCTCTCATACTGATTCCCATAATATAAATCTCATTTAGGTACAAATATAGGTCTTTTTCCGATTTTACCCGTATCGACATAGAAAAAGTGGAAATTTAGAGCAGGTTATATGACTTTTATTTTCTGCATCCTACATTTTTTGCAGGAACTTTGCAAAAAATTTAAGTTATAATTTTAAGCGTATGAAACAGAAGTATTTCAATGTTTGCTGTATGTTGTTCATTTGTACACTTACAGTTGGATGCACAGAAGGGAAAAAGGCAGAAGAACATGCCCAGTCCGTAGAAGTGATTTATCCCAAATTGACCGATGAAACAAAAATCAATGTGTTAACTGGTATTGTAAAAGAAAACTCTACATTAAATCTTGCTTTTGAGACTGCCGGAAGAATTGAAGTCATTCAAGTAAAAGAAGGTGATTATGTGAAAGCCGGACAAGTAATAGCCCGATTGAATGATGAAGATTACGAGTTGTCCGTAAAAGCCTTGCAAACCCAGCGAGATTTGGCTTTCCGTGACGCCGAGCGAAAGAAAAAGATGTTTGAACAAAAAGCGCTTAGCGGCAATGAATATGAAGCAGCTCAAACAAAACTGGAAAACTTGGATGCCCAATTGGAACTTCAAAAGAATAAGTATGATTATACAACTCTGAAAGCACCTGTGAACGGTTTTATCCAAAAAGTAAATATGCATAAAGGAGAATTAGCGGGTGTTGGCAGTTGCATAGTAACCTTGCTTGATTTAAGTAAAATGGAAGTTGAAGTCGGATTGCCTTCCGAATTGTATCATAAGCGTTCATTGTTTGGTGAAGTAACTTGCTCCTTGAGCGGAACCCCTGAAAAAAGATATGTATTGGATGAAATGAAAGCGGTGGTCAAAAGCGATGGTAACCAATTATACAAGGTACTTTTCCGTATGAAAGACATCGAAGTGGATGAAATAACCGCCGGAATGAATGTGGAAGTTCATATTCCTATAAAAACCGGGAATCAAGAAATTTCTCTCATGCTGCCCTCTTCCTCAGTTTGCAAAGATGCTATCGGCTCTCCTTATGTTTACATTGTTAATTCGGAGAATACCTTAGATAAAGTGGCAATCTCAGTGATAGGCATAGAAGGTAATTATATATGTGTGCGTGGAGAATTACCTTCCGGAAGCAAAGTTGTGAAAGCCGGCGTACCCTCTCTACATAAAGGGCAGAAAGTGAAAATTATCCAAACAAATTCACCAACCAATAAAGGAGGTCTGATCTGATGGATATATCGACTTATTTCATTAAGCGACCAACATTATTCTGGTCGCTGATGGCAATCATTGTGCTCGGAGGAATCTATTGTTATATCAAGATGCCTAAGTTGGAAGATCCGGCGGTAGGGGTGAAAGAAGCGATTGTTGTGACACAATTTCCCGGCGCTTCGGCTCATGAAGTGGAATTACAAGTGACTTCGGTGTTGGAAAACGAGTTGCGTACATTGCCCGAAGTAAAGAAAATCACCTCCGAGTCGAGCGACGGCATGTCGAAAATAAATGTAACCTTAGAGGACAATGTTTTTCAAGACATCATCCAACAGCGTTGGGATCTATTGCGGCGTAAGGTAGAGAGTGCTGCAACAAGGCTTCCTCATGGTTGTGCTGCTCCCATTGTAATGGATGATGTGGCAGACGTGTATGGCATGTTCTATGCTGTCACCACTACGGAATATGACTATCCGGATATGTGGAAATGGACGGATTATATAAAAAGGGAATTATTAGCCGTACCGGGAGTACGGCGTATTGAAATAAAAGGCGACCCGCAACAGTGCATTGACATTACGCTGACGAAAGGACAAATAGCCCGTAACGGCTATCTTCCTACCATGATTATGAGTGGAATAAAGAGTGCTACATCGGCTGTTCCTGCCGGTTCTTACCAAACAATGGATCAGGAAGTCAGTTACCGGGTAGGCGGAAAAGTGGAAACTGAGGGGGAAATAGAAAACCTGCTTCTTAAAACCATAGACAAGCAGCAAATCCGATTAGGGGATATTGCCGAAGTAAAACGAACGATAAGTGAACCGCAAACCGGAGGAATTTGGGTAAACAACAAACCCGCATTGGGATTGATGATAACTACCGAAGATGATGTGAATGTGGTAAATGTCGGCGATGCCGTAGAAGAACGTTTGGCAGAATTGAAAAAAGATATACCCGCCGGATTCGATATCGAAAAGATATATTTTCAGCCTAAATTGGTAAAAGCCGCCACCAACGGATTTATGGTGAATCTTGTCGAATCGGTCTTGATTGTCATTCTTGTACTCATGTTTACGATGGGGTTACGCCCCAGTTTGATTATAGGTGCGGGACTGATACTTACAATTGCTGCTTCTTTCCCGTTCCTGCTATGTTTCGGAACAACCATGCAACGTATCTCATTAGGCGCATTTATCGTGGCAATGGGTATGCTGGTGGATAATGCTATTGTGGTTATGGACGGTATCTTGGTAGATAAGGCGAAAGGGCTTCCTCCTAAACGCTATTTGTTTGACATTTGTAAAAAGACGGCAATACCTTTACTCGGTGCTACAGCCATTGCTTCGGTTACCTTTATTGAAGTATTTTTGGCAAAGAACTCTGCCAGCGAATATGCCAGCGATCTTTTCCTGGTGATTACAATTTCCTTGTTGCTTTCGTGGGTACTGGCGTTGACTCAAGTTCCGATGTTCAGCAAACTGTTTTTGCCTGCGCGTTATAAGAAACAGGACAACGCAAAGAAAAAAACGTCATTAGGTGACCGTATCAATCACAAAATGAAAGATTTTATCACTTTAACGGTCAATCATAAATATGTGACAACGGGTATTGCCATCGGTTTATTTGTAATTGCTTGTTGGGGAATGCGCTTTGTTAAAAATTTGTTTTTCCCTGATGGCGACTATAACCAATTTGTAGTGGAATATCAAATGCCTGCCGGAACTTCTGCCGACAAAGTAAAACAAGACCTTCACGACATTACCGAAGAACTGTTGAAGAATCCCGAAATACATAATGTATTCACCTTTCAAGGCGGTGCACCCGCACGATATTGTTTGCTTCGACCGATGAATGGCGGCGGTTCCACTTATGGAGAGTTTCTTATAGACTGTGAGGATTATGAAGCGATATGCCGTGTCATGCCGCACGTACGTCAATTGATCCGCGAAACTCATCCTGAAGCATACGTTCGCCTTCGTAAGTACAATTTTTCGATTCAGACATCGCATACCGTAGAGGTACAATTCACAGGACCCGATCCCGCAATTCTTAAAGAACTGTCGGCAAAGGCGGAAGCCATTATGCGCCGCAATCCTTACATAGATGAATTAAGTGTAAGCAATGATTGGAAATTCAACACAAAAGCACTTTTTGCCCGTTATAACCAGCAGAATGGATATAGTGCAGGTATTCAACGGAGTGATATAGGCAATTCTTTGCAAGCCGCAGGTTTAGGATTAACAGCAGGCGCTCTTTATGAAAACAATCGCATAGTACCTGTTTTCCTGAAAGTGCGTAATGATGACGGAAGCCGCCTGACGGATGCTGCTGAGATTCCGGTATTCAGTGGGATGCCTAATGTGCAGTTGGATGACAGCGACTTGTCAGGACTGATAAGCGGTAACATGGATGCTGCGGAAGTGCAAGACAAAATGTACCGGAGCGTTCCGCTTTCTGTGGTAACAGACAATATAGAATTGGGCTGGGAAGAAGGTGTAGTACGGCATTATGACGGTCAACGCGCCATTGAAGCACAAGCCGATCCTGATATGGAATATACCTCCAACAACGCCTACGAGTATATGCGTGAAGAAATAGAGAATATTTCACTTCCCGATGGCTATAAGATGAACTGGTTAGGTGAAAAGAAGTCGCAAGGAGAATCAAGAACCAAAATTTTGGATTTTGTTCCATTGATTATGGTATGTATATTGATTGTTTTATTACTTCTGTTTGGTAGTTGGAAAAAGGTATTGGTCATTATATCCTGTCTGCCGTTTGTATTGATAGGTATCAGTCCGGCACTTATAGTCAGCCAGCGTCCGTTTACCTTCCTTGCCATTATCGGTATTTTAGGATTAATAGGCATGATGGTGAAAAATGCGATTGTACTTGTCGATGAAGTAACAAGGCAAATAAGGGAGAAGATACCACCTTACGAAGCACTTATTGCAGCTACCGTCAGCAGAATACGTCCGGTGACTATGGCTTCCCTGACAACTATTTTAGGAATGCTTCCTTTGCTTAATGATCCGATGTATGGTTCATTGGCTGTAACTATCATGAGCGGATTGACAGCCGGTATCATCCTTACCCTTTTCTTGCTGCCGTCCTTGTACGCCATTGCATTTAAAATCAGTAAACCTCAAATAAAGTAATAAATGAAAAGAAATATATTAATTGCTCTCTTGACATTGGTTATAATACCATTGCAAGCCCAAGAATTGACATTACAAAAATGCCGGGAATTGGCATTAAAGAATAATGAAGCCATTCAAAAGGCGAATATTGAAGTTCGGCAGGCAAAATTGGATAAACAGATTGCTACGACATCTTATCTACCCAAACTGTCGGGCAATGCCACCGGAGCTTATCTGACAGATAAAGAAACTGATATGGGTAAACTTTCTTTCGATGGAGTGTATATGGCAGGATTTTCCATTCAACAGCCGATTTTTATGGGTGGAAAGATTGTTGCTACGCACAGAAAAGCTAAAATAGGACAGGAAATGGCGAAAGAGAACCAACGTTTAAAACGTCAGCAAGTTATTTCCAAGACAGATAATATCTATTGGAACTATGTAGCGGTGAAAGAAAAAGTAGAACTCTTGAAACAATATATTCTACATTTGGACAGCGTTTATGCAAATACTAAAGTCAAAGTGGAAAATCAATTTTCTACTGAAAGTGACCTGTTGCGCATAAATTCCTATATAAGTCAGGCAAAATATAACTTGCAAAAAGCTGAGAATGGATTGGGAATTTGCAAAATGGCTTTGTGCAGTCATATTGGCTTGCCGATGGATTCCCCTGTTTTTATACAGGAAACAATAGCAAGCATAAAGTCGACTGTCAATGAAAGTCAAATTCCTTCAGGTACTATTTTCAACCGACCGGAGTTTACTTTACTTCAACATCAGGTATCAGCCAATGAGCAAGACGTAAGGATTACCCGTTCGGAATTTCTCCCTACTTTAGGATTAGGGCTTGGATATAACTGGATGGGGAATATAAAGTATAAGATGTTTTCCGAAGATGAAGCCGGGAACAGAAAGGTGAACAGCGGTACTTTCGATACGCATACAGGAAGCATCATGCTTTCTTTGTCGATACCTCTTTTCCATTTCGGCGAAGGGATAAAGAAAGTAAAACGGGCGAAACTGAATGTGGATATTGCCCGGCTGGATATGCAGGAAAAACAACGGCAGATGGAGGTCGAAAAAGAACAGGCAATTCGTAATTTATATGATGGCAAGGCGATGATTAAAGCTGCGATGATAAGTCAAAACCAAGCGGAAGAAAATCTGCGTATCATGCGTATACGCTACGAAGAAGGCTATGCCATTCTTACCGATCTTATGGATGCACAGAATGTATGGCAAGAAGCGAACTTTTCTGTCATTGAAGCCCTGACACAATATAAAGTGTATGAAACTGAATACAAATATGCGATTGGCATATTGAAATGACAAGACATGAAATAACTCGTCCGAGGTTGGTAAAAGCGGCTGCTGGCGGGTTAGAATATCAAAAGCCTTGTAAGAATCAACGGATAAACCTACTGTGATATGAGTCAGGGTGAATTTGTGAAACATCAAGAGCTATCAGCTATAGAAGAAAGCAAAGGGTATCTCTCTTTTGACAATTTGCAGGATGTCAGCGGATTGAGTTTTATTGAACTGTCCGCCATAATAGGTTTGCTATTGAAAGAAAGACGAATCGAGCTATGGGCTATCACTTATAGGGGAAGGGATAACACCTACGGATCTCGTGCGGAAGAGCTGTTTGGGAAATTTACGTATTTGCTGTTCGACAATTTCATACGGGAACGAAGCGTGAGTTTTTACGCTTCTGAATTGTGCGTGACATTAAAGTATCTGTCCGCAGTCATAAAACAGACAAGTGATAAGACACTGGTCGTATGGATAAAGGTACTGGCGTTTAAAGAAATGGAACAGAAGCTTCGTCATTCACAAGCGTGCATCAAGGAAATAGCGTATGATATGAATTTCCCGAACGTTTCTTTTTTTGGTAAATCTTTCAAAAAGCACAGCGGAATTTCACCATCGCATTATCGCCAAACATTCGTAGGAACCCGATTGAAGAATAGATTTGAATGAAGTGTAACCATATAAATTTAGAGGTATGTATAAAGCAATTATTGGAGAAAATGCGGGCAAGGTATGGAGATTTCTATACGGCTCCACGAATCACAGGAGCAAGTTCAATGAAATAAAAGAAGGTACAGGACTTTCCGATACGGAACTGGCGACTGCCATAGGATGGCTGGCGCGTGAAAACAAAATTCAGATAGATTGCGAACAACAGAAAGGAGGAGATAAGACGCTTTACTTCTACCTCATGCTGAACGTGTATTTCTGATGAAATATGTCCCAGAGTGAGCAAAAGAAAAAGTGTACTATAACACTTTCTCTTCGACTTACCAATTTGTTAATTGTGGACAACTCGTAAGTCAAGACAATTTGCGGTTTGTTCGATAAATGATTATATAATGTAACCCTATTGCTGGCAGTAGGATATATAAATGCACATCCTTGATAGATAAATACCATATTACCATACAAATAGCCAGACGTTGGTGTCGTCTAAGCTGATTAAGACAGCGGCAGCATATGCAATCGAGTCGACTGCCGAAGATGCAGGCTTAAACCCTGCCGCCAACACTTTTTACCGGAATAAGTTAGCTATCTTTCAATTATATCTAAAATGAATTTATCTCAGAAAATCCATAATAGTAAAACTACTGTTTTTCTATGTGTTAAATTTATTTTTACCGCTATTTGCCTGTCTGCATTCCTTCCTGCTGGTGCACAGATACAGGATAGGGAGAATGGATTGACCATTGATGCAGACAGTGTGCGTATGGAATTTGACCGAGCACCATATTTTGGACTATATAAAGATAATTATTTCATTTTTGGAGCTCCTATTGGCTCTAAAGCAACAAAACAGAATACAAATGCGAAATTCCAAATATCAATAAGACAGAAATTAACCAAGTCCATCTTACCGGGAGGTACATATCTGTATTTATGCTATACACAAAAAGTTTTTTGGAATGTACTTGAAGAATCTCTCCCTATGATAGATTTGAACTTTAATCCCGGTATAGGACTGGCAAAACCTGTTTTTAAGAATGGAAAATACATTGGCAAATTCATATTCCAGATTGAACATGAAAGTAATGGTCGTGACTCTATTGAATCAAGGTCTTGGAACAGGTTCAGTTTCGGCTGTGACTTGCTTATAACAAACAATTTCTTGGCTCACGCTAAAATTTGGATTCCGTACATTGATGGCGAGAACAACAAAGACCTCCTCAGATATGCAGGTATAGGGCAAATCGGAATGGAACTAATGTCAGATGACCGCCGGTGGCGAGGAAGCCTTGTTCTCGTTAAACAGAAAACATGGCGGCTTGATTTTAATACAATTGTAGAAGTATCATGGCAATTTTCCCGTAAAGCAGATTGGAACCTATTTGCACAATACTATAATGGTTATGGTGAGGGATTGCTTGACTACAACAAATTCTCTTCTCATCTAAGAACAGGAATAGTTATACGTCCGAAGTTTTTTAGTAATTATTAATAAAATGGATTAAATGCAGGCTCATGAAAAAGTTCTATATGAAAACCAATTATCGTAAATCGATAGGACTTGGGTATATAATAATTTTTATACTGATTGGTCTAATCGGATATAAATGGTATAGTGAATGGGATGAAGTTGAAAAACTCGAATTACAGAACCAGCAAATAGATAAGTTTCGAAAAGAGATAAACAACATCCATATTCAACTGATAGAGTTTTCGCTATTGAGTGAAACTGTATTGGAATGGGATGATAAAGATTTGAAACATTACCATGCCCGACGTCTGGCAATGGACAGTATGCTCTGCCGTTTCAAAACCACATATCCAGTTGAACGTATCGACAGCGTGCGCCATCTTCTTGCAGACAAAGAGCAACAAATGCACGGTATTGTTAAGATTCTTAACGAACAGCAAGCCCTCGATGAGGAAATTGCCCGTCAAGTCCCTGTAATCATGCAGAAAAGTGTACAAGAACAGCCCAAGAAGCTGAAACGGAAAGGTTTCTTGAGTATCTTCGGCAAAAAGGAGGAAGCAAAACCCACTGTGACCACCACGATGCTCCGTTCACTCAATCAGAATATAATTTCAGAGCAACAGGCGCAAAGCCGACGTTTGTCGGAACATGCCGACAGCCTTGCCGCACGAAATGTGGAACTCAACCGACAATTGCAAGAACTGGTTATTCAAATGGACGAGATAGTGCAAGCCGACTTACAAAAGCGAGAAGCGGAAATAGCCTCCATGCGGGAACGGTCTTTTATTCAGATTGGTGGATTAACAGGATTCGTCCTAATGTTATTAGTTATTTCCTATATCATCATTCATCGAAATGCCAATCGCATCAAACAGTACAAACTGAAAACAGCGAGTCTAATCGGACAGTTGAAGCAGTCCGTTCTACAAAATGAGGCATTGATGGTTTCCCGCAAGAAAGCCGTGCATACTATAACTCATGAACTGCGTACACCACTGACAGCAATAACGGGATATGCTGGGTTGATGCAGAAGGATAGCAACCCGGATAAAATCGGGATGTATGTTCGCAACATTCAGCAATCTTCTAACCGGATGCGCGAAATGCTTAACACCCTACTGAACTACTTCCGTCTGGATAGCGGAAAAGAGCAGATGAATGTCTCTCCATGCCGGATTTCCACAATTGTAAATACTCTTGAAGCGGAATTTCTTCCCATAGCCATAGACAAGGGGCTGGCTCTGACGGTGAAGAACCGGAAGGACGCCTTTGTTCTAACAGATGGGGAACGTATCTTGCAAATAGGAAATAATCTGCTGTCAAATGCCATCAAGTACACGGAGAACGGGGGTGTTTCTCTGATAACGAAATATGATAACGGCATTCTAAGGCTTGTGGTCGAAGATACGGGTACAGGTATGACCGAAGAGGAACAACAACGTGTGTTTGGTGCGTTTGAGCGTCTGTCAAACGCCGTTACACAGGACGGCTTCGGGCTGGGACTTGCCATCGTACAGCATATCGTGACGATGCTGGACGGTACCGTCCGGCTGGAAAGTGAGAAAGACAAAGGCAGCCGTTTCACGGTAGAAATTCCCGTTGAAGCAGCCGAAGAACAACCCGAACGGATGCCCCGACCTTTTGTCCGTTACAATGGGAAATACCACGATGTTATCGCCATCGACAACGATGAGGTGTTGCTCCTGATGCTGAAAGAAATGTACGCTCAGGAAGGAATACACTGCGATACCTGCTCCAATGCTTCAGATCTGATGGAGATGATACGCCGTAAAGAATACGGCTTGTTGCTTACCGACTTGAACATGCCGGAAATAAATGGATTCGAGTTGCTGGAACTGCTGCGCACCTCTAATGTGGGTAATTCAAAGAAAGTTCCGGTAATCGTGACAACCGCTTCCGGAAGTTGCAACAAGGAGGAACTTATAGAAAGAGGATTTGCTGGTTGCCTGTTCAAGCCGTTCTCCCTGTCGGAACTGTTGGAGGTTTCCGACCGTTGTGCCGTAAATGATGCGCAGGACGGAACACCGGACTTTTCAGCACTCTTGTCATACGGCAATGAATCCGTGATGCTGGATAAACTGATAACGGAAACCGAAAAGGAAATGCAGGCGGTAAAGGATGCCGAAGGCAGGAAAGACCTGCGGGAACTGGATGACCTGACACACCATTTGCGCAGTTCGTGGGAAATACTCCGTGCCGACCAGCCGTTGAGGGAACTGTACGGATTGCTTCATGAAGACGGCATTCCCAAAGACGAAGCACTCCGCCATGCCGTGAATGCCGTACTTGATAAAGGGACGGAGATTGTCCGGCTGGCAAAAGAAGAAAGGAGAAAGTACGATAATGGATAAGACAAGGATAATCGTGGTGGAAGACAATATCGTGTACTGCGAGTTCGTCTGCAACCTGCTGGCACGGGAAGGCTTCCGTACCTTGCAGGCTTACCACCTGTCGAAAGCCCGCAAACTGATAGCGGAGAGTGACGATGACGATATAGTGCTTGCCGACCTCCGATTGCCGGATGGCGATGGCATCGACTTGCTGCGGTGGATGCGCAAGGCAGGAAAGATGCAGGCGTTCATCATCATGACCGATTACGCCGAGGTGCATACCGCAGTGGAATCCATGAAACTCGGCTCGATAGACTATATCCCCAAACAGCTTATGGAGGACAAACTCGTACCACAACTCCACAATATCCTGAAAGAACGGCGAAACGGGCGAAACCGTATGCCCGTGTTCTCCCGTGACGGTTCGGCGTTCCAAGCCATCATGAAGCGGATAAGGCTGGTAGCCCCCACCGAAATGAGCGTGCTGATATTCGGGGAGAACGGCACGGGCAAAGAGCATATCGCCCACCTGCTGCATGAGAAGAGCAGGCGTTCGGGCAAGCCGTTCGTGGCGGTGGACTGCGGCTCGCTCTCCGCACAGCTTGCGCCGTCGGCATTCTTCGGACATGTCAAAGGTGCATTCACGGGTGCGGACAGCACCAAGAAAGGCTATTTCCATGAAGCGGAAGGCGGCACGATGTTTCTGGACGAAGTGGGCAATCTCCCATTGGAAACGCAGCAAATGCTGCTGCGTGTCATACAGGAACGGAGATACCGCCCTGTCGGAGACAAGACAGACCGGAGCGCGAACGTGCGTATCATTGCCGCCACCAACGAGGATTTGGAGAAGGCAGTAAGCGAGAAGCGTTTCCGGCAGGACCTGTTATACCGTCTGCGTGACTTCGAGATAAACATTCCTCCCCTGCGCGACTGTCAGGAGGACATCCTGCCGCTGGCAGAGTTCTTCCGTGAGACAGCCAACAAAGAGTTGGAGTGCAGCGTTACCGGTTTCGATGCCGCAGCCAAACAAACATTGCTGATACACACGTGGTCGGGCAATGTGCGTGAGTTGCGGCAGAAAATCATGGGTGCGGTATTGCAGGCACAGGAAGGTGTGGTCACAAAAGAACATCTGGAACTTGCCGTGAACCAACCAACTTCTCCCGTCAGCTTCGCTTTACGCAACGATGCGGAAGAAAAAGAAAGGATTTTGCGTGCCTTGAAACAAGCGAACGGAAACCGCAAGATTGCCGCCGAGTTGCTCGGAATAGGCAGGACAACGCTGTACAGCAAACTTGAAGAATATGGATTAAAGTATAAATTTCAGCAATCGTAGCCCGCAATTCGTTGTAATTGGCTATCTTTGCATTAACAATAATATAGGATGAGAATAGATAGAGAAAATCCCAATAAATATCCTGATGAAACCGATGCGAGTTATAATGCTCGCAAACTTTGGTACGCATTTAAGGACGCTATATTTTATAAGAATCGCTTTTTTGTAAAACATGAATTACTGGATGTACTTTCAATATATATATCAAACAATATTATTGAAGTACCTTCTGGTAAAACATATTTTAGAGCAAGAATTATAGATGATAGTTGTATAAATGACCATATGATATATAAATGTTATAGTGCGTCTGATAGTGAACAGCTGAATACAAGTTATCACAGTAAGTCTAATCCTTTCAAGGGTCTCACAAAAGAGGCTTCTTTTATTCCGCCTAAAGAAGTGAAAGTTTCAGGAGGGCGTGCAAATCCTAAATATGTTCGGTATCTTTATGTTTCAGAAAGTCCTACAACAACTTTATTTGAAGTGCGACCTTTTATATTTGATGCTGTAAATATTGCACAAATAAGAGTTAATAGTCCGCTTAAAATCGCTAATATTGCTGTTGATCTTGAGTTATCGAAAAATAAAGATGCAACAATAGAAATGTATGTTATGGGAATGATACAAGGAGCATTCTCTAAACCTACTAACAATCCTGATGATTATATTCCCACCCAGATAATAACAGAGTATATTAAAAGCCTTGGATATGAAGGAATACGGTATAATAGTTCACTACATTCAGGAGGTGTAAATTTGACTATATTTAACCATGATAAGTGCGAAGCCATATCTTCACAAGATTTTAGAATTGAGGATATAAAGATAACAGCAAGAGCAGCATTTGGGTGTGCAGATTATCAAGGAGATTTGGCATATATTAAAGACAATGAACCGCTGTATCTTGATTATGAAAAGCTAACATTAATAAAAAAATAATATTTATTCAGCAGAAAGAAGTGATTAATATATTCAAACACATTGATAGGCTAATTTGAGAAAAAACAGTTCGAACCAAAGTGGAGAAAATACGTATAGCTTCTTGAAATTCAAAATAACGTGTTATCTTTGCATGACATTTGAGAAATAAACGGCGATTGGCAAGCCTTTCGCCGCCGATATATAGACATAAGACCGCAAGGCGTTTCTAATGGAAATCTGGAAAATGGACATTGAAAGGAACTATTGCGTGACTGCTTATGCTATGCCTACGCATAGCGTGCATTCACCTATTCCTTTCAAGGCATTCCAGAGCCTCCATTAGAAGTAGTGTGGATTGCACGCTACTTTTTTACCCTTGCCTAACGAAAGGAAACGATTATGGGCAAAGTTCAGATTCTTGCCGTCCTCTCAATGGACGGGTGTCTTTCTTCCGAGTTATATAGCAAAGCGTGTAAAGAACTGCGCCTTGATAATTGCGGCATCAATGAAATAAGGGATAACGCGCTTTATCATATCACGCCGAACTATTCCCTTTCCATGCTGGATGGCTGGCGAAAAGACGGCACGGATATCTGTTACCTCGCAGAAGCCACTCCCGATAAAACGGAATATATCAACGGTCTGCTGCGTATGCGGGTGGTGGACGAAATCATCCTCTATACCGTTCCTTTCATATCGGGAACGGGACGGCATTTCTTCAAGTCGGTTCTGCCCGAAACACAGTGGACGCTTACCTCACAGAAAAACTATCCAAACGGCGTGTGCCGCAATATCTACACATGCGTTAAACACCCAAAATAATCAGAATGTACCGTTGCCGAACATTCCTATTTCCCAAAAATGAAAGAATGTACGGATAATGAACATTTTAAGGTAGCCATAATTCGCTTCCGACAAAAGATATTAAATTTTATCACATTGAAATCCAGTACTTTAAGAAAAAAGTGCCGGATTTTCTATTTTTTAGGTCGTGCTATTTGCTGTTTCCATTCATGTGCGCACACAGTAAACTGAGTGTAAATTTTCAAAATTGACAGGACATGAATTATTTCTTATTGGCGGAAACCGAGTTCTTCCGCCGGATAAACGAAGCCGGGGACTGCAATATGGAAACGGCATATATGGCTTTCGCCACCCAAGTGATAGAACTGTGCAGCAACAATGCGGACACGGAGCGCACCCTTATCGCGCTGGCTTATATTGAAATTGAATTGCAGCACCATCCCGTGCGTAATCTTCCTGAAGAAAAGAAGGAGGTTGCCGCCTACATCAGCAAGGCTCTCTCTTTCGTGAGGAAGATGCAGAAGTTCCTTGCCACGCCCCAAGTGCCACCACTATTATCCGCTTACCCATCCGCCGACCACACAACCGGAAATCCCGCCCTGCCCCTGCGATGGACAGGGAATGCCATCGACCTCGTGGAACTTATCTACGGCATCAGCGAGATGGGCTGCATCAACAACGGCAAGATGCCGCTCAAACAGCTTGCCCCGCTTCTCTACAAGATTTTCGGTGTGGAATCAAAGGACTGCTACCGCTTCTACGTTGACATCAAACGCCGGAAAAGCGAAAGCCGTACCTACTTCCTTGACAGGATGCAGGAAAAACTCAACGAGAAGATGCTGCGGGATGAGGAAATGGAACGGATGAGAAGATAAAAACAGAATATATGAATCAGGGGGCGACATTATGCCGTCCCCTGATTCTTTAGAGATTATAACCAAGAATCCATATTTCATACGCTATTGCCCCGAAAGTCAGTCAAAAGCATTATCTTTGCATTCATGTTATTGACTTGTATATGAATATAGATAACCTCGACATAATAAAACAACTGACAGCCGAAAAGGAAAATGAAAAGGTGGAGTTCAAGGAAACCACCGGTCAGTTGGAGCGTGGCATGGAAACGCTTTGCGCCTTTCTTAACGGAGAGGGTGGCACGGTGCTGTTCGGAGTGACTGACAAGGGGAAGATTATCGGACAGGACTTAAGCGACAAGACAAAGAGGGAGATAGCCGAAGCCATCAACCGGTTGGAACCGACGGCTGCAGTACAAATATCTTATGTACCCTTGCAGGACAGCGAGAAAAAGGTCATTACTTTCCATGTAGAAGATGCGAGGCTTAATCGTCCGTTCTGCTATAAAGGACGGGCATATATGCGTGTGGAAAGTGTTACTACCACAATGCCGCAATCAAGATATAACGAACTTCTGATACAACGTGAAGAAATCCGACATGGCTGGGAAACCTATCCGAATACCGATTTGAAACTTACGGATCTGGATGAAACTGAAATCCGTAAGACGGTGCGTTTGGGAGTTGAATGCGGACGTTTACCTGAAACAACCGGCAGCGATATTTCCACTATACTTGAAAAACTGGAAGTGTTGGAAAACGGGGTGCTTAAAAATGCCGCAGCCGTATTGTTTGCCAAAAAGAAATTGGCGCATTATCCGCAAAACCTGTTACGGCTTGCCCGTTTCAAGGGGACGGACAAAACCGTATTCATCGACAACCAACGTGTACATGGCAATCTGTTTCAGTTGCTTGATGCAGCGATGTCTTTCATTTTTAAACACCTTTCATTATCCGGCACGACAGATACATTAGAACGGGAAGAACATTTGGAGATACCATATAAGGCTATACGGGAAGCAGTTATAAACGCGCTTTGCCACAGGAGTTACCGTGATGCAGGCGGCTCGGTAGCTATCGCCATCTATGATGACCGCGTTGAAATAGAAAACCCCGGTTCATTTCCGTCAGGATGGGATATGAAAAGAATTAAATCCGAACATGGTTCAAAGCCCCGTAATCCTTTAATTGCTGATACGTTGTATATACGAAAGGTCTTGGAGAGCTGGGGACGTGGCATAAACCTTATGATTGAAGAATGTCAAAAATCCGGTTTGCCGGAACCTGAATACCAAATAGCAGTTGATGAGGTAAAACTGATATTCAGACATAAGGTAACGGGACAAGAAGCAGGACAAGTAACGGGACAAGAAGCAGGACAAGTAACGGGACAAGTAACAGGACAAGAAGCAGGACAAGTAACAGGACAAGTAATGTTGCTTGTATCCGCTTTGGGAAATGATGTTCTGTCATTGAAGGAAATCATGGAGCGGTTATCCTTGAAGGGACGGGATAATTTTCTTACCACCTATCTCAATCCGGCTCTGAAAGAAGGACTAATAGAACAAACCCACCCTGAAAATCCCAAGCATCGCAATCAAAAATACAGGCTTACAGAAACGGGAAAAGTTGTTTTACTGAAAGTGAACGGATAGGGTGGTTAAAAAGAAGAAACATAAGAAGAATGTAGATACGGAATTGCCGGTAATCATGGATTACGGTATCGGCTGCATATCCGTTTATGCCCCGGTAGATATGATGCCGTACAGTGAGCCAGCCATTATCGAGCAAACCCGTTTTAAGAAACTCAGCAAAGAAATGAAAGCGGAGTTCAAATGGTTGGCAGCTTCCGTAGCAATCGAGCATTGGGAGGAAAAACGGCAGATACCTTTCGGCGAGGAAATGTCGAAACTCAGGACCCGGCTGGTGAGAATGTTCGCCGAAGAGTATGGCATCCTGCTGAAAGAGGACACCGAACTGAAAAACTTCCTGTTGACGCTTGTTATCACCACCATCAACAAACAACTCAAATCGGAAAAGGAAAGCAGCAACAATGAAAAAGAAAAAATCCGTAACTAATCAACAAGTTACGGATTTTCTTTCATATAAACGGATTCATTTATTTCTGCTGCAACAGATGTTTCAGATTCTCATCGCCTGCGATGCGTTCCAGCTCGTCCTGAACAATCTGCTTCACTTCCTCCTTGATGCGCCTGTAATTCGCCTGCACCGTTTCCTTCATACAGTCGTTGCCGTTCTCGTCCGTGAAATCGGTAATGAGGGGTATCTTCTTATAGGCTTTCTCTTCCCGCTTCACCTTTTCGGCATCCACGACAATCTCGCAGTGGAAAATCTTCTGCTCGATGCGCTCGTTGAAGTTGTCGGACACCGAACCGACGAACATCCCCTGCGTCAAGCCGGAAATCTTGCTCGGCGGGATAAGCGCGTCCATCTGCGTGTTGATAGAGGTGGAAACATCCTGCCTATTGATGGAAATGGACTGCCGCTTTTGAAGTACCTTGCCAAAGCGTTCGGAGAGCGTCTTGGCGGTTTCTCCCACGACCTGACCGGAGAAGATATTGCCGACGGTATTCATCACGACCTTCGCCTCTTTGTCCCCATAGTCACGCACCAACTGGCTGAAATCCTGAAAGCCCAGACACACGGCAACCTTGTTGCTTCGCGCGGTGGCGATAAGGTTGTCCAGCCCCTTGAAATAAATTGTCGGCAGCTCGTCAATGATGACCGACGACTTCAACATCCCTTTCTTGTTGATGAGCTTCACAATGCGGGAGTTATACAGACCGAGAGCCGCACCGTATATATTCTGACGGTCGGGATTATTGCCCACGCAAAGTATTTTCGGCTCTTCCGGATTGTTGATGTCCAGCGTGAACTCGCTGTCCGACATCACCCAATAAAGTTGCGGGGAAATCATCCTTGACAGCGGGATTTTCGCCGAGGCAATCTGTCCCATCAACTGCTCGGCAGCCCCGCCTAACCACGCATCCATAAAGGGCGAAAGATAGTTCTCCAATTCGGGGTAAGAGGTCAGAATCGGGAAAATGTCCTCGTACCTGCGGTTCAGGAACTCGATGGCATGGGGGAACGTGCAGTACTTGCCGTTCTGAAATATTTTGAGATACCAGATAATCGCCGCGAAGAGAATGATGGGCGATTCCACGAAGAAGTCGCCCTGCTTTTGCACCCACGACTTATTGAGGTTGAGCATAATGGTATAGGCACTTTCGTATGCGTCCGTAATATCCTCCATGAAATCCGGGTGTATGGGATTGCAACGGTGCGAACGTCGCGGATCGTCGAAGTTGATTACATAGAACTTCGGCTGTACCTTGTATCCATCAGGATGATTCATCAGGTGGTTGTAGGCAATGGTCGAGAGGTCGGGAAACTTAAAATCATAACAGTACATCGAAAAGCCTTTTTCAATCTGCTGCTTGATAAAGTTATTCACCACTGCGTAGGATTTTCCACTGCCCGGTGTGCCTAACACGATGGACGCGCGGAAAGGATTCACGACATTTATCCAACCGTCGTTCCAACGCTTCTTATAATAGAACCGCGTCGGCAGATTGACCGAATACTCGCTTTCGAGAAGCCGCGTTTCCTGCATGAAGCTCTCGTTCTCGTTGTTGAACACGTCGTCCATCAGGTTGTGCTTCAAGAGGCGGCTCATCCAAAGACCTCCCATCAGCAGGCAGACATATCCCGTGCCGATAGTCAGGACATAAAAAGCCGTGATTGCGGGAACAGGCAACGGCAACGCCAGTATCCACCAGTTCAGGAAAAACAGCACGAACCCGGCGGCAAGTGCCGTCCAAATCCTTCTCCAAGTGATTTTCTCGCCCTTGACGCCTTTCGTGCCCAGACAGGACAGGGCAAGCAGGAGGACGGAAAACAGTTTCGTGTACAGGATGGAGTGGAACAGCCCCGCCGTGCGGTTGAAGTTCATCAGAATCTTGTCCACCACGCCGATGTTCACGCCCCACAGCCGTATGGCTTCATAGCAGAACCAGTACACGTTCATGACCACTAAAATAATACTCACGGCACGCAGGAAATCCATGATTTTCGCCAGTGCCCTCAAATCGTCTTCTTGTTGTGACATACGCTTAAAATTGTTTGATTGTTGATACTTTGATTATCTGCCCAAGCCCTTGCGCTTCTTCTTTTTCCTGCGCTTCATTGCCCGGATAAACGCTTCCTCCTCGGCATCCGTCGCCGGACCTTCGGGAGCGAGCAAGCCGACGCCGCCCGCCATGCTTTCATAGTCGGATGCGGTCTGTCCGCCTGCCTCTTCCCCGGTTTCCACCGGAATAGAAAGCGGTATCGGCGGTTGTCCGGCAAAAGGCAGCGTGAAGTGCTCCTGCAAGGCGTTAGCCGAGAGTTCCTTGCCCATACGCGAGCCGTTCAGCACGCACCCCGTGCGGTGGTCGATGAACGTGGCTCCGTAAATGCGACCTTCCTCCGTGTAGCGCAACACAGTGTCTATGCCTTTCTCTTTGAGCCGGGAAACGAACTTGTCCTTGTCATACGTGCCTTCCAGCACGGAAAGGACGGTGCGCCGCGTCACATCGGCGAGTTTCCGTTCCTTAATCTGCTGCCCGGAACGGACAAACTTCTTCTGCACGGCTTCATAGCCGACGGACTTCCCGAACAGCGAGGACTTGAACGGGTTGCCCACCCTGTTACCCATGTCGTCCGTGACGGAATAGACCAGCCCGTGATACTCCCGTCCGCGCACGTTGCCCTGCGTTTCCTCCACCGTTATATTATATAAGGAAAGGAGGGCGCGGTATTCGCCCATCGTCTGGAAGCGGTACTGCCCGTTCAGAGCCTTGACCGTATTGCCCACCTGTTTCTTCACGTCGCCCGCCGAAACATCCACTTTGCGCAGCGGATTATCCAACCGTGAGTTCTTGCGTTCCGCAGGGTGCAGCCCGTACTTCTGTTCCAGCTCCTTGCGGATGCGGTTGCTGCGGCGGTAAAGAAAGTCCTGATTGAGCCGCCTGCCGTTCTCGTCCACATTGACCGTCACGATATGCAGGTGGTGGCGGTCTATGTCCTCATGCTTGAAAATAAGGTACGGCTGATTACCGTAGCCGAGCTTTTCCAGATACTCGCGTGCGATGTCCTGCAACTCCGTGTCGGTCAGCACGTCGTCGGGATGCGGGTTGAGCGAGATATGGAGTACCGGTTTCTCCACTCTCATATGCTCCGGCATACAGGAGCGGAAATCGTTCATGGCACGGTTGATGTCCACCATTCCCGTGCCGTCATTGAAGATTTTATTAGTGGCAAGGAGCCTGCCCTTCGCCTCGTTAATCTTCTCCCCGTTGTAGGCAAGTGCGCCGTACAACGACTTGCCTACACTGATTTTTGCGACCATTTCGCCTCCATCTGCCTTGAAAGTTCCACAATCTCGCGGCTCAGTTTCACCAGTTCGACGGTATGCTGCTCCAATTTGTAGAGCAACGCCATCGCCTTTTTCTCGGAGAAATGCAGCCTTAATTCCTTGACGACTTGGTTGTAGTTCGTGCCGACGGCGCGGAACTGCGCATGAAAATCGGACAGCTTGGTGTAGTAATCTACCAGCGTCCGGTCCACTTTCAGCACCTTGAAAGGCTGCCCGAAGAAGTGCGCCTTGATAAAAACCGACTTGGCATAGACGCCCGATTTTCCGAACATGGAGAGGAAACGGTTGTGTTCCTCCTCGTTGAAACGGACAGTGTAACGGTACACCGCCGGGTCAAGTTTGGGATTTCTCCCGGTCTTGTTTCTTTTCTCTTTCATATAAACTTTGGATTTAGCGATTGCACGGCATAAGCCGCCGCTTGGGGGCACAGACACCGTAGGTTTGAAAGGCTTCCCGACTTCGGAGAGGAAGCCCGCCCCCTGCAAGGGCAAGTGCTTTTCGTAGCTGCTCAAAACGTTTTGAGCGGCTGAAAAGACATCTTGCTATGTTCTGGAGAACATAAAAATCCGTCGGGGACGGATTAGGAAGAAGCCTTTCAAACTCCGGGCTGCGCCACCTGCGGCGAACCCTGCCGTTCGGGTGCAAAGTTACGCCCTTAAAGCGGTGTGGGACAGTGGCTTGAACCGGTCAATGACTGCCAACCGGCGCAACATGCTGCCACTTGCCGGAGAAGTGATACAAGTTCCAAAATATCCTTGTTTATTTGCAGCATGATTCAAAAAACGAATGACCCAGAAATATGAGAAATGGAACTTTCAAATACCCGGCAAACGGCTTTGGCAGGCATCTGCCAAACCGGATATCCGCACTGTCGGATACCCGGTTTTCCAATGGTGCGGTGATTCACGGATTCAATGACTTCATGACGCAAGGTCGTCATTCATCCATTATCCGAATCCCGGCTTCACCATTGAAGCGGATACGTGACGAACCGGTTAAGCAGAGATACACGGGAGCGGATACATATACCACCGATTCCGCATCGGGATAAGAAAACAATTCATCAACCATTAAAACAAGTAGAACCATGAGTAATGAAATCTTCGTTGCATTCGCAACACAGAAAGGAGGTATCGGCAAATCGACCGTCACGGCACTTGCCGCCAACTACCTTCACAACGTGAAAGGTCACAATGTCGCCGTCATAGACTGCGACGCCCCGCAACACAGCATACACGGGCTGCGTGAACGGGAAACGAAACTTATCGGCGAGAGCCTGTATTTCAAGGCACTCGCGTGCGACCACTTCCGCAAGAGCAAGAAGAACGCCTATCCGGTGGTGGAGAGTGACGCGCTGAACGCCCTTGACGATGCCGAAAGGATGCTTGCCCAAGAGGAGGTGAAACCCGACATCGTGTTCTTCGACATGCCGGGGACGCTCCGGAGCAACGGCGTGGTCAAGACGCTCTCGCAAATGGACTACATCTTTGCGCCCATGAGTGCCGACCGCTTCGTCGTGGAAAGCACCCTGCAATTCGCCGTGATGTTCCGCGACAACCTCATGACAACGGGGCAGGCGAAAACAAAAGGGCTGTACCTGTTCTGGACGATGGTGGACGGCAGGGAGAAGAACGGCTTGTACGAAGTGTACGAGGACGTGATTGCCGAAATGGGCTTGCCGGTACTTTCCACCCGCCTGCCTGACAGCAAGAAGTTCCGCCGCGACCTCTCGGAAGAGCGTAAGGGCGTGTTCCGCTCAACCATCTTCCCAATGGAAGCATCCCTGCTGAAAGGCAGCGGCATCCGTGAGTTCTCGGAAGAGATAGGCAGGATTATCAAACCGCAATGAGTATGGGAAGCAGGAAAGTGAATACCGAAGGCATCGACGAGGAACTGTTGATAGCCTCCATCGGCAGACGCAGGCAGGAGGTGACTTTGCGCCCCGCGCAGGAAATATCCACTCTCGCCCCTGCCGAAGAAAGCGTCCCGGAAACGGAGCAGCCTCCCGCACCATCCCCGGTAAGGGAGAAGCCGCAAAAGGAAACGGGACGCCGGAAACGGCAGGAGGACGACTATCCTGAATTGTTCCTTCGCCGCAACGAGATAAAAACCCGCCAGTGCGTCTATATCAGCCGCGATGTCCACAGCAAGATTCTCAAAATCGTGAACGACATCGCGGGACGGGAAATTTCGGTAGGCGGCTACGTGGACACCGTGTTGCGCCAGCATCTGGAGCAGCACAAAGAGAGAATAAACGAACTATACAAGAAACAACGTGAAGATTTAATTTGAATATGAAAAGAAAAAAGAATAACTATCGTGCCTTTCTGAAAAAGTCGGGCATCAAAGCAAGGGACGGAAAACAAGTGTACATCAGTCAGGCAAACCACCGCAGGATTACTGCTATTGTCAATTTCTTAGGCAACAATGACCTGACCATCGCCGACTATCTGGAGAATGTATTGAACGGGCATTTTCAGAACTACCGTGATGAAATCAACCGGATGTTTGACGCAATCCCCAAAGTAGAGCTATGAGCATGACGGATATTTTACTGACCGTATCGGTCGGCTGCAACCTGTGGTTCCTGTTCATGCTGTTCTACGACCGCATCATGGAAACGAAACTCTTCCGCTTCTTTAGAAGCATTGCCGATTTGTGGCGGTCGCTGGGCGGTACGGCGGCAAAGCAGGAAACGGTACGGGAAAAACCTATCGCAGAAACGACGGACATCATCGGCAAGAGCCGTTTCAAGATGGCGTCAAACCGGACAACCGCTGCCATACCGACGCAAGAAGCTGCCACTTTGGAAAAAGGCATTGAGCTGTCGGAGGAAGAGGCTACTTTTGACGACGCAAACATGGAAACCGCGTTCCACCCGGCACAAGTTCCGGAAGAGAAGCTGGATGAAACTTTCACGAGCATCCCGTCTTCGGAACTGGTGTTCGGAGAGAATGAGCCGGAGGACGAAGCACCCGACGCGCCGCGAGCATCGGGAAGCAGTTTCGACGAGATAGACGATGCGGTCAAGACCGCCAAGAACCCGGATGCGACGGAAACTGAACGGGAACAAGCGGCAAAGGTGTTCACCGACATGGAAGGGACGGAACTGTATGAGAAGCTGATGGCAGGCTCATCCGAAATGAGCATCCGCATCAAGGGGCTTATTGAAATCCGGCTGAAGAAACCGAAAAAGGAATTTACAGTGCCCGACAACATTGACGAGTTTGACATCCGGGACTATGTATAACGAAAAAGCAATGAAAGTGAAAACGTAACATCCATCAACGCGGCACGGCGGTACAAGGTACAGCCAATCCGCAACGGACAATCCCAAGTTCGTGGAAACAAACGGGGATACCACTAAACCAAAGAAAGTAATCCAGTATGAACCGCCCGACAAAGGACTATCCACCCTTTGGACGGCAAAAAACAAGAACAGTTTATGAACAAGAACAACAGACAGAAACTTATCCTTTCAGCGGCACTTATCATCGCCGCAACCGCCTCCGCTTTCGCGCAGGGAAACGGCATCGCGGGCATTAACGAAGCCACCTCTATGGTGAGTTCGTATTTCGACCCCGGCACGAAATTAATTTACGCCATCGGCGCGGTCGTCGGGCTTATCGGCGGCGTGAAAGTGTATGGGAAATTCTCATCGGGAGATCCCGACACGTCGAAGACCGCCGCCTCATGGTTCGGCGCATGTATCTTCCTGATTGTCGCCGCCACAATCCTGCGTTCATTCTTCCTTTAATAATAATGTATGGCTGAATATCCGATAAACAAGGGTATCGGTCGTCCGGTCGAGTTCAAGGGCTTGAAGGCTCAGTACCTCTTCATCTTCTGCGGAGGTCTGCTGGCTCTCTTCGTCCTGTTCGTCATCCTCTACATGGTCGGCATCGACCAGTGGATATGTATCGGCTTCGGCGCGGCATCGTCCTCCGTCCTCGTATGGCAGACTTTCGCGCTGAACGCCCGGTACGGCGAACACGGGCTTATGAAGCTGGGAGCGGCACGAAGCCATCCCCGATACCTTATCAACCGGCGGCGGATCACCCGACTGTTCAAACGACAACGAAAGGAAGAAAAGCAATGAGGAATACATCGAAAATGACAACACTGGAAAACAAGTTCCCGCTGCTGGCGGTGGAGCACGGCTGCATCATCTCCAAAGACGCCGACATCACGGTGGCTTTCGAGGTGGAACTGCCGGAGCTTTACACCGTGACGGGTGCGGAGTACGAGGCGATACACGGGTGCTGGTGCAAGGCAATCAAGGTGCTGCCGGACTTCTCCGTCGTCCACAAGCAGGACTGGTTCATCAAGGAACGGTACACGCCCGAACTGCAAAAGGAGGACATGAGCTTTCTCTCGCGTAGTTTCGAGCGTCACTTCAACGAACGCCCGTACCTGAAACATACCTGCTACCTTTTCCTGACCAAGACGACGAAGGAACGGAACCGTATGCAGAGCAATTTCAGCACGCTGTGCCGGGGGCATATCATCCCGAAAGAAATCAATAAGGAAACCGCCGGCAAGTTCATGGAGGCTACTGAACAGTTCGAGCGCATCATGAACGACAGCGGGTTTGTCAGGCTGCGCCGCCTCTCCACCGACGAGATAGTGGGGACGGAAGGCAAAGCCGGACTGGTGGAACGTTACTTCTCGCTCATGCCCGAAGGCGACACCACCTTGCAGGACATCGACCTCTCGGCGCAGGGCATGCGCATCGGCAACAACCGCCTTTGCCTGCATACCCTCTCCGACGCGGAGGACATGCCCGGCACGGTGGCTACCGACACCCGTTACGAGAAGCTCTCCACCGACCGGAGCGACTGCCGCCTGTCTTTCGCTTCTCCAGTGGGGCTGCTGCTCTCGTGCAACCATATCTACAACCAGTATGTGCTGATAGACAACAGCGAGGAGAACTTGCAGAAGTTCGAGAAATCCGCAAGGAACATGCAGTCGCTGTCGCGCTACTCGCGCAGCAATGCCATCAATCAGGAATGGATAGACGAGTACCTGAACGAGGCGCACAGCAACGGGCTGGTTTCCGTGAGGGCGCACTTCAACGTCATGGCGTGGAGCGACGACGCGGAGGAACTCAAGCATATCAAGAACGACGTGGGAAGCCAACTGGCGAGCATGGAGTGCGTGCCGCGCCACAACACCATCGACTGCCCGACGCTCTACTGGGCGGCGATACCCGGCAATGCGGCTGACTTCCCGGCGGAAGAGAGTTTCCATACCTTCATCGAGCAGGCGGTCTGCCTGTTCACGGAGGAAACCAACTACCGCAGCTCGCTCTCGCCCTTCGGCATCAAGATGGTGGACAGGCTTACGGGCAAACCGCTGCACCTCGACATCTCTGACCTGCCGATGAAGCGGGGCATCACCACGAACCGGAACAAGTTCGTGCTCGGTCCGTCGGGCAGCGGCAAGTCGTTCTTCATGAACCACCTCGTGCGCCAATACTACGAACAGGGCGCGCACGTGGTGCTGGTGGACACGGGAAACTCCTATCAGGGCTTGTGCGAGATGATACGCCGGAAAACGAACGGCGCTGACGGCGTGTACTTCACTTATACGGAAGAGAAGCCCATCAGTTTCAACCCGTTCTACACCGACGACTACGTGTTCGACGTGGAGAAGAAAGACAGCATCAAGACGCTGCTGCTGACGCTCTGGAAGTCGGAGGACGACAAGGTGACGAAGACCGAAAGCGGTGAACTGGGCAGCGCGGTGAGTGCCTACATCGAACGCATCAGGGCGGACCGGAGCATCGTCCCCTCGTTCAACACCTTCTACGAGTATATGCGCGACGACTACCGCCGCGAGCTGGTACAGCGTGACATCAAGGTGGAGAAGGAGGACTTCAACATCGACAACATGCTGACCACCATGCGGCAGTATTACCGGGGCGGACGTTACGACTTCCTGCTGAACTCGGCGGAGAACATCGACCTGCTGGGCAAACGGTTCATCGTCTTCGAGATTGATTCCATCAAGGATAACCGCGAACTGTTCCCGGTGGTGACGATTATCATCATGGAAGCCTTCATAAACAAGATGCGCAGGTTGAAAGGCGTGCGCAAGCAATTGATTTGCGAAGAGGCATGGAAGGCGCTCTCGTCGGCGAACATGGCTGAGTATTTAAGGTACATGTACAAGACGGTCAGGAAGTATTTCGGCGAGGCAATCGTCGTGACGCAGGAGGTGGACGACATCATTTCCTCGCCTGTCGTCAAGGAGAGCATCATCAACAACTCCGACTGCAAGATACTCCTCGACCAACGCAAGTACATGAACAAGTTCGACCAGATTCAGGCGTTGCTCGGACTGACGGAGAAGGAGAAGTCGCAGATACTCTCCATCAACATGGCGAACAATCCTTCAAGGCTCTACAAAGAAGTGTGGATAGGTTTGGGCGGCACTCAGTCGGCGGTGTATGCCACCGAAGTGAGCGCGGAAGAGTATCTGGTGCGCCCGTAAAAGGGAATTTGACGAATGTCGCTTTGGCAAGCGACTGGGCAAGTGTTTAAAATGCCCATT
>OMDY01000191.1_pt1 | contig 37753 bp, 34 predicted proteins | sample 1645281 | NCBI WGS metagenome assembly OMDY01 (sample SAMEA103958145, study PRJEB25191) | human gut metagenome | biome: human-associated habitat [ENVO:00009003]; feature: intestine environment [ENVO:2100002]; material: feces | place: Germany | collected 2013/2015
TTAATGAAGCGCAGGAGGGGGTCTAAGGGGGAACCCTCGCCGGGGGTTCCCCCTTCTTGCATTCGCACTTCAGCTGTTCTGATACTCTGTCGGGGATTTGCCGGTGAACTTTTTGAAGGTGCTGCTGAAGTAGGCTATGTCACGGTAGCCGACGCGTTCGGCGGCTTCGCTGACGCGGAGGCGGCGTTCGCGAAGGAGGTGCATGGCCATGTGCATGCGGCAGGCGGTGATATAGCTGTTTAGGGTATAACCCGTCTCCTTCTTGAAAATATGGCTCAGGTGCCCCTCGCTCAGCTCCACGCTGCGGGCCACGGCGCTCACGTTCAGCTCCGGGTCGTTGTAATTCGCGTTTATGTACTCTATCGCCTGCATTACGTTCCGGTTCTTCGAGCTTATCTCTGCAAAATCGCCGGGGCGCGCCTGCTCGCGGCCGCGGCCGGAGATGCGCTGCACCGCCGCCTCCAACTCCCCGTCGTGAAAGGGCTTGAGCAGATAGTCCACCGCGCCGAGCTTCAGCGCCGACTGCGCGTAGGAAAAGTCGCTGTACGCGGTGAGCAGTATCACGCTCGCACCGCAGCCCTCCTCACGCAGACGCCGGAGCATCTCCAGCCCGTCCATGCGCGGCATGCGTATGTCGGTCACGACGATGTCTGGCCGCTCACGCGCGATGAGCTCCAGGCCCGCCTCGCCGTTCGAGGCCTCGCCTACCACCTCGCAGTCCACGGAGGCCCAGTCCACAGCCATGACTATGCCCCGACGCACCAGCTCCTCGTCCTCTATCACAACGACTTTCAGCATTCGTTCTCCTCCTTCCTCACGGCCGGCAGACTTATCGCCACGCAAGTGCCGCGTCCGCTCACCGGCGGGAAGCGCAGGCCGTAGGCGTCGCCGTAGTGCAGCCGGAGTATCGCGTCCACGTTCCGAAGCCCCAGGTGCTCACCGGCCCGGCCTCCCTCGCGGAAGCGCCGCAGGCTCTCCTCGGACATGCCGCAGCCGTCGTCTGTCACCGTGAGCTCCAGCTCCGTGTCCCCGAGCCGCGCTGTTACAACGATGCTGCCGCCCGTGTCCGCAAATCCGTGCAGGATGGCGTTCTCCACGATAGGCTGGAGCATCAGCTTGGGCACCTGCACGTCCAGTGCCGCCTCGTCGATGTCTTTTTCAAGCCGAAATTTCCCGGGGAAGCGTATGCTTTGTATCTCCACGTAGCGGTCGAGCGTCGTGAGCTCCTCGCCGAGCGTCACGAACTCGTCGCCCGAGATGCTGCTGCGCAGTATGTCCGCGAGGTCTGCGGCAACAGTGGCCACCTCGGGGACATTGTTTATCTTGCCCATCCACTTCACGGTGTCGAGCGTGTTGTAAAGGAAATGCGGGTTGAGCTGCGCCTGCATCATGCGAATCTGCGCGTCGCTGAGCTCCTGACGGCGGCGGACGGATTCCTCCAGGTGCGCGCCAAGGCGCTCCGTCATGCGGTTGAAGCGGCCAGCGAGCTGGCCCAGCTCGTCCGTCGAGCGCACGGCGAGCCGGGTCTCGAGCTTCCCCTCCTCCACCGCGCCCATGGCGGCGTTGAGCTCGCGCACGGGCTTGAAGAGCTGGCGGCTGAGCATCATGCTCACCATGGCGCAGAGCGCTATACAGATGACGATGGTCAGTCCCGCCACAAGGTACAGCAGCCGCATGACCCAGTCGGCAACCGGCTCAGGCTGGCGGTAGAGCAGGAAAAAGCCTGTGTCCTCGCTCTCATGCACATAAAAGCTGCCACCCGAGCCGTCCGAGAGCGTCTCGCCCGAGAGCAGCTGCTCCCTGAGCCGCGGCGCGAGTCCCTCGTCCCCGGCGCCCTCTGAGCTGTAAACGCTCTCCCAGTAGGGGTCCAGCAGCAGTATGCCGCCCGTACCGGCATAGGCGGAAAAGAGCGTCTCGAGCTGCGCCGGGCTCAGGCTCATCACCGCGTAGCCGATGGGCTCGTCCCCCGTGCGAAGGGCGCGAGCGGCGAGCATGCAGCCGTCTCCGCCCGCGTAGGCCGTGCCCTCGGTGGCTGCCGCGGCGTTGAGCAGGCCCCAGTGCGTGCCAAGGCTGCCGGCGCTGCCCGTGCCGGTGGTGTAGAGCAGCTCGCCCTCTGATGAGTAGAGCGCGAAGTCCGCCTGGCCGCGCAGTTCGCTCGAGAGGGTGTAGAGCGCGTCGTATACGCCCTGCCGGGGCTCCGTCCCCGGCTCAGAGAGCTCCGAGCGGATGAGAGCGTCGTCCGATAGCGCGCCAAGCACCTCCGCGCCGCCCGCAAGCAGCGTGTCCATGGCCCGCGCGGCCCCGGAGAGTTCCGCCTCCGCCGCATCGCGCGCGTTTCCTGCAAGCGTCACGCGGAAGATGTTGAGCATAAGCACGGTGAATATCAGCAGCGGCACGACGCCGATGAGCAGGAAGGAAAGCAGCAGCTTGCCGCGGAAAGACAGGTCCTTCAGCCGCTTCATTTCCCGTCCTCCCCTGTCAGCGCCGTCCAGCGCTCCGTGAACTCCTCCTTGAGGGCTCCGGCCCAGTGCACGTCGTAGTCTATGATGCCGAGCTCGGCCGTTCCGGGCAGGTCCTCGGGCGCGGGCACGTCGGTGCGGACGCTGCGGCGGCTGAGGTCGGAAACGAGCAGCTCCTGCACGTCACGTCCGAGCACGAAGTCTATGAAAGCTCGGGCATTTTCCGGATGGCGCGCGCCCTTTATCAGCGCGCAGCCGTCGGGCACCGCGCTGGTACCCTCTGCGGGGTAGACTATGCCCACCTCGGGCGAGAGCTGCTTGAGCGCAGTCTCCTCAAGCGTCACGCCTATGTAGCGGCTGCCGCTGCGCACGCTCTTGACGACGTCTCCCGAGTCGGGCAGGGCCCCGCCGTCGAGGTTCTCCACCAGTGCCGCGAGGATGTCCCAGTCGTCGCCCTCGATGCAGGAAAAGAGCGTCAGCGCCGCCGTGTAGCCGGAGCCGGAGACGGTGGGGTCCGCAAGGGCGATGCGGCCCTTCCACTTCGGGTCTAGCAGGTCGGCCCAGCCGCTCAGCTCGCCCTCGGATACGAGGCGGGTGTTATAGATGAGCACCATGGGCAGGCTCGAAAAGGGCGTCCAGAGCCCGTCTTCGGAGAGGCCCACGTCGCGCAGGTATTCCACGCCCTCGGGCGTGCAGCTCTCGAAGCAGTCCTCGTAGGCCGCGAGGCTCTCCACGCCGCCGCCAAACATGAGGTCGCAAACCGGCTCGCCGACCTCCGCCTCCATGGCGATGCGCTCAAGCAGCTCGTTGCTGCCTCCTGTGACGACCTCGACCCAGATGCCCGTGCGCTGCTGGAACTCCTTGACGATGGGGCCGTAGACCTCCTCCTTGTGCGAGGTATAGATGACCAGCCTCTCGCCCTCGTCGGGCGCGAAGCCGGAAACGTCCGTGCCCCCGGCGCAGCCCGGGAGCGCGAGCAGCAGTATCGTGAGCGCGAGGGCAAGGACACGTTTCATCTATATCTCACCCGTTTCAAGGAAGTTTTCAAGCACGTCTTCCACGTTTTCGCATTGCAGCTCAAACTGCGCACGAAGATTTGGGTCGGACGTGGCCATGATGTAGCCCCGCCCGGCCTTTTTTAGCATCGGCGCGTCGTTCCAGTTGTCGCCGAAGGCGGCGCACTCGTCGGGGGCGACGCCCAGCGCCTTGCAGAGTGTCTCGAGCCCCAGGGCCTTGTCTGCTATCGTGAAGTCCACCCAGTCCGGCCCTGCAGATGCCATGCTCAGGCGGCTGTCCCACTTGGGGCCGAGCGCGTGGTGCACGTTTCCCGTGCCCTCGGGACAGTAGGTCGCGAGCTTAATGATGTCCTCGGGCACGTCCTCGGGCCTGTCGATGACAGCGACGTTGTTGCCCTTGTCGACACGCATCATCCGCTCGTACTCCTCATCTCCCCGGAGTATGTAGCTGGTGTTCGCGCCGGAGATGAGCGGGCGGCCGCCGGGCAGCGCCGCTATGTCCCGCGTGAGTTCGAGCGCCATGCCGCGCTCCATGACCGTCTTGCCCAGCACGGCAGCTTTGTCCTCCGGGCCGGGGCCGTAGACTATACAGCCGTTTTCGCAGAGATAGGCCAGTTCGTCGCAGACAGGGGCAAAGAGCGCGCGCAGGGAGTGATACTGCCTCCCGGACGCCGGGGCAAAAATCACGCCGCGCTCTGCAAGCCGGTGTATGAGCTGGAAGAGCCGCTCGTCCAGCGCCGACGCGCCGTAGGGCAGCAGCGTGCCGTCTATGTCGCTTACTATGAGTTTTATCATTCGGACCTCACCAGAAAATACAAAAATGCGGCGGAGGCTTTTGCCCCCGCCGCACTGCCGCAAGGTCAGCCCAGCTCCACGGAGCCGAGGGAAATCAGCCTACCGTTCCTTCGGCTGAATAATACCACACCGTCGCCGTCAAAGTCCAGACGCACTTTCTCGCCTATGCGGTAGAGCACGCCGCCGAACACGACGCCGGTCAGCAGATAGTCGCCTATCCGGATGCGGACGGTGGTCTCCATGCCGGTGGGCATGGCGCTGTATATCTCGCCCTCAAGGGCGCCGGTATCGGAAATTTTTATGAACTCCGGCCTCACGCCAACGATGAAGTCTCCGTCAGTGGGCGTCTCCTCATCGCCGAAATCCTCGGTCTCTGTGATCATGGGGATGTGGCAGCGGAAAACCGTGTCCTTGTTGGCCTTCTCCACGTGCTTTTTGTCCTTGGCGAGCTCGGCCTCATGCGCCTTTTTGGCCTCATCCTTTGCGTCCTCAGAGGCGTACCATTTGGCAAGGTCGAGCGGCTGCTTCGGGTGGAACACGGCGCTCTTGCCGCCGAGCATGGAAAGCTCGATGCTCCCGTCCGCGCGCTGCTTGCCCGAGGCCTCGATGAAGTTGATGGCCGGATTGCCGGCGAAGTCCGCGACGAAGAGGCTGTTCGGGCGCTTGTAGACGTCGAGCGGCGCGTCGTACTGCTGCAATACGCCGTTATCTATGAGGCATATCTTGGTGGCGAGGGTCATGGCCTCCATCTGGTCGTGCGTGACGTAAATGAAGGTGCTGCCCGTGTCGATGTGCAGGCGCTGCAGCTCGGAGCGCATCTCGAGCCGGAGCTTTGCGTCGAGGTTCGAGAGCGGCTCGTCCATGAAGAGCACGGTCGGCTCGGGCGCGAGCGTGCGGGCGATGGCCACGCGCTGCTGCTGGCCGCCGGAGAGCTCCGAGGGGTAGCGGTCCATGAACATGCCTATCTTGACTATGCGCGCCACGCGGCGGACGGTGAGGTCTATCTCCTCCGCCGTCAGCTTGCGGACGCTCGTGAGCACCTTGCCGTCCTTGACGTAGGCGAAATCCTCGTTGAAGGTGCAGCCCTCTGCGGCGCACTTGGCGCGGGCATTCTCGAGCGCCTTTTCGCACTCGGCGAGGCGCGCGGCGGCGACGGTGCCGGGCTCGAGCGACTCGTGCAGCTTCCAACCCATGACGGTCTTGGCCGAGAACATCGAGATTTCAAAGCGGTCTATGAGCTTTATGTGGGCCTTGTTCGTGTCCAGCTTGCCCTTCTTGTCCACGCACTCCTTGATGATGCGCACGGTCTCGTCGGGGCGCTTGAGCACCTCTATGAGCTGCGCTGCCTTTTTGGCCTCAAAGTCTATGCGGGGCAGCTCGTCCTTGATGTTGGTGAGGCCGAAGGAGATGTTCTTGTAGACGGTCATGTTCGGCCAAAGGGCGTAGTTCTGGAAGAGGAAGCCCACCTTGCGCTTGTTGGCAGGGATGTTGATGCCCTTCTCGCTGTCGAACACCACGCGGTCGCCGATTGTGATGCGGCCGCTGGTCGGTGTCTCGAGGCCGGCTATCATACGCAGGGTGGTGGTCTTGCCGCAGCCGGAGGGCCCGAGCAGCGTGACAAAGGCGTTGTCCTCGATGACGAGATTGAGGTCATCGACGGCGTAGAATTTGTCCCAGCGCTTCGTGACGTGGGAGAGTACTATCTCAGGCATGGTTTAACCTCCTATCCCTTTGTCCAGACTGGCGCCGGTCACCTTGTTGACGAGGGTGTTGCAGACCAGAATGGTGATGATGAGTATCAGATTTATGCCGCTCGAGAAGGCGTAGAGGCCCATCTCGTCGAAGTAGTCGAGCGTCGTGGAGAGGATGAAGCCCTGGACGCAGAGCAGCATGAAGAGCGAGAGCTCGCGGAGGCAGGTCATGAAGGGCAGCATGTAGCCGCTGATGATGGAGGACTTCTGGATGGGGATAATGATGCGCGTCATGCGCTTCACCCAGGGCACGTCCTGGATTATGGCGGCCTCCTCTATCTCGCCCGAGAGCTGGAGCATGGAGTTGAGCGAGCTCCTCGAGGCGAAGGGTATGTACTTCACCGTGCCCGCGATGATGAGCAGCGTGTAGGTGTTGAAGAGGTTCAGATGCTCGTTCGAGAACAAGATGAAGAACGCGGCGCCGACCGCGAGGGATGGCATCAGGTATGGCAGGAAGGCCACGGAGTTGACGTAGTTTGCCCACTTGCTTCGTCGCTTTTTGGCCACGGCGTAGCCTATCATCGTGCCTATGGTACCGGCGAGCAGGGCACAGCATATCGACACGAGTATGGTGCCCTTGAAGGCAGACCAGATGGTTTGGTTATAGAGTATGCCCTTCTGGCCGTACATGCCGTTTTCGGTGATGTTCTCGCTGGTCGTCCACCACTTCGTCGTGAGGTTGGAGGTGTCGCCGGTGTAGAGGAAGCTGTAATCGCCCGGGTTAGGCAGGAAGGTCTCGAAGGCGAAGGAGACTATCGGGAAGATGCTGGTGAAAAAGGTCAGCACGACCAGGATGAGCGCTATTATGAAGCGTCCGGCCTTGCCGAGGTTTATCTTCGAGCTCTGGCCCGATTTGCCCGTTACGGTGGTGTAGCTCTTGCGGCTGCGCAGCGAGAGCTGGTTCATGAGCATGATGACGATGCCGAATATCATCATGATGATGGCGAGTATGCTGGCCTCGCCGGTGTATCTGGAGTTCAGGGAGACGTACTTGGTCGAGAGGGTCGTGAGGCCCAGGTAGTGCGGCACTGGGTAGGAGCCCATCGCGCTGGAGAACACCAGCAGTATGGTGGAGAGTATCGCGGGCTTCACCATGGGCAGCGTGACCCTGAACATGGTTTTCCACTTCGGTGTGTCAAGTATCGTGGCGGCCTCCTCGAGGTTGGCGTCCATGTTGCGAAAGATGCCGCCGACGAGGATGTAGGCGAAGGCCGAGTAGTGCAGGCCGAGGACGATGATGCTCGGGAACAGGCCCTTGCACCACCACATCGGCATCTGTATGCCGAGCGTTGCGGCCAGCAGGCCGTTGGATGTGCCGGTCACGGCGTTGGAGTTGAACACGTTCTGCCACACGACGGCGAGCGTCCACTGCGGCATTATGTAGGGGAAGATGAAGATGGAGCTGAGGTACTTCTTCCACGCGAGGTTGGAGCGCGTGATGAGGAAGGCGAAGAGCCCGCCGTAGATGACCGCGACAAGACAGCTGCCCACCGAGAGCAGTATCGTGTTCCACAGCGGCGTCCAGAGGTTGCTCTTTGCGACGTTGCTGGTGAAGAGGTCTACGTAGTTGACGATGGTATAGCCCTCGCTCTTGCCGGTGAGGTGGGCGTCGATGGTGCCGGGGTGGATCTTGAAGGTGTCCTGCACGATGGCGATGATGGGCGCCACGGTGGTGACGGTCAGTATTATGCCGAGGAGCAGGAGTATGACGTTGTGCGGCTTTGAGAAAAAGGTGCGGAGCCTGTTGAATACGGCCCCTGCGCCGCTCTGTACCGGTATGGACTGGTTCATGCAGCTCTCCTTCCTTTCCGGAGAATCTTTGAGAAAGCGTCCCCGGACGCGGATATCATCCGGGGACGCTCAGATGCTTGAGCCGTCAGGGCTCAGCTCACGGAGTACTTGTCAAGGGTCTCGATCCAGCTGCCGACCGTGAAGGAGACGGAAGCGCAGTATTCGGGATCCTCGAGCACGAGCTTGCCGTCGGTGGTCCACCAGTCGTAGCCGGCGTCGTTGAGCGCGGCGAACTCGACAGTGGTGCCGTCCTCGGCCATGCCGCCGGTCTGGTGCTGGAAGATCTCCTCGTTCTCAGCGGCGACGAGCGGGTTGGAGGAGTAGCCGCCGATGTCCTTGCCCCAGGCGGAGAAGCCGTCGGCGGTGCAGGTCATGTAGGCGATGAAGGCGCAGGCGGTCCAGGGCAGCGGGCTGTTGTCGGTGACAAACAGGTAGTGGCAGTAGCCGAAGCCGCCGATGCCGGTGTAGCCGTCGTTGTAGGCCGCGACGGTGATGTTGTTCTTGGAGACAGAGGCGCTCTCCTCAACGGAGCGCAGCTTGGAGTAGACGAGCAGGCCGAACTGGTCGGTCGCAGAGGCGTCGACGAGGGTGTTGCAGATGGGGCCGTCGTCGGTCTGGGCATTGTAGCTGCCGACCCAAAGCTTTATCCAGGCGAGGGCGTACTTGCCGTTCTCACCGAGGCCGAGGTCGGCCGCGTCGGCGGCCATGGCGTCGATGGTGGGCTGGAAGTAGGCCTGCTCCTCGGCGGAGAGGGCGTCAAAGGCCTCCTTGAGCCAGGCGGAGTATGTATCGTTGGTCAGCATGTAGAGGAAGTTCTTGCCGACGACCTCGGAGTCGATGTCCATGAAGAGACCGTGCTCACCCTCGGCGACGAAGTCCCAGCAGTTGTCGTAGGTCTTGGAGCCGGTGTTGTTGTACATGAAGACCTTGTTCAGGGTCTGGAGGGGCAGATAGCCGGTGTAGTCGGCGGCGGTGGTGCCGTTGGCGTCGGCCCAGTCCTTCGGGATGAAGGTGTCGAGGATGCCGGTCTGGACCATCTTGCTCTCGATCTGGTTGCCGTCCTGGATGAGGGTCATGGCAAAGGTACCGGTGTCCTTCAGGGAGTCGGCGGTCAGCTGGTCGAAGATCTTGTTGTTCTTCGGCTGCTGCCACTCATACTCGAGGGTGTAGCTCGGGTCGATGCTCTGGAGATACTCGATGAAGAGAGGCAGAGCTGTCTTGCCGCGGCTGGAGTTGCCCACGCCGAAGAAGGTCTTGCCGTTGGACTCCTCGATGGCCTTGGCGGCCAGCTCCTCGAGGGTCATGGTCTCGGCCTCGGCGATTATTTTCTGGGTCTCCGTGAGCTCGACATCAGGCGTATCCTCCGCGGGGGGCGCGCTGGTGTCGCCGTCGGCGGCGGGCGGATTGGAGGTGGCGGCGGGCTCGCTGCCGCAGCCGGCCAGCAGGCCGACGAGCATCATGGCGACGAGCAGAAGAGACAGAAGCTTTTTCAAGTTGGTTCCTCCTTTATTAAGTGTTGTCACATTGCCGGGACGCGGCCGTCGATTTATACAAAGTCATACGCCGAGTCCCCGGACTTTATGCCTATATTCTACAAAACTTTTCCGTCTTCTGCCACCGAGAATCCTGCGATTTTTATTAAAATCATGCGAATTGCAAAAAAGCCCCGCTGCGTGAGCGGGACTTTTTCAGCGATGTAGCCGTTTTTTCAGTTCAAGCATGAGTCGCGTACGGTCCATAAACAGGGCCGGCAGACAGGCTGCTAGGCTCAGCGCCAGCAGCGTTATGGAGGCCGGAGCGTTGGCCGGGAGCGCGCCGCAGAGTGCGGCCAGCAGGTCCAGCGCACACAGCGCCAGCAGCCGCAGCAGCGGCATGAGCCCCCTCCGCCCCAGGTAGAACACCGCGGAGAGTATGGCCAGAGTACAGCAGAGCAGCACGGGCAGAACGATGCCGGTGTAGCTTCCACCAAAGCATAGCTCCACGGTAAGCAGCAGCACGCAGACGCTCAGGAAAAAGCGCGATACGCGCCCGGCGGCGCTGTCCTCCACCAGTGGCTTTGCGAAAGCGTTCGTCCACACTAGCCAGAGCGAGACCGCCACCACCGCACTCCAGGCCGCGCCGCCCGTGCAGATATTTATAAACACGCAGAGCGCACCGACGGCGCACAGCAGTCTCAGTACCACCCGGCGCAGCTTTGTCATGTCGAGCAGCCTGCGCCGCGGCACGGGATAGCAGATATCTATTTTACGCTCCATACAGCATGCTCCCGCTCAATCTCACCGGCACCCCGGCGGCCTCGAAAAGCTCCGTCAGGCGGTTTTCAAAGGCCGGGTCCTCCGTCAGCTTCGTCACAGTCAGCACGGCGCGGTCTCCCAGCGTGACCATGGAGCAGGCGGCGCGGCTCTGCTCGCAGGTTCCGAGCACGAAATCCAGCTTCACCACATGCCGCGCCGCGTCCTCCGGGAGTACGGCAGCGCCCAGGTTCGAGAGCGTGCAGGTGAAGGCCCGCTCGCCCAGAAAACCGTAGGCCAGCCGCGCCGCGGGGCGCTTTACCGCCAGCGGCACGGGCGACAGCCGCCGCACCATCGCCGCCGTCGTACCCAGCATGCCGAGCATAGCCCGCTCGGAGGCCTTATCCCTCAGCTGACGCGCAAATTCGCCCGTAAGGCGCTCCGCGTCGCTCGCTTCCTCCCAGGGCGCGGCGACGGAGCAGTACATCGAGAAGTTGCGCAGCGTTGCCGAGGGGCGGAACTTGCGCATGTTGACGGGCACCTGTATCCGTATCTCCCCCCGCGAGGGCTCGGACGCCGCGTGCGCTGCCTCCGCGATGAAGGCCAGCACCAGCGCCGTGACCGTCGCGCCGCGCGCCTTTGCAGCCCCACGCAGCACCGAGGTGTCGAGCTCCAGGTGCAGCACCCGCGCGGGCCGCTGCTTTGAGAGCCGTCCCCTGAGCTGTACGGCCGGTCTCTCGGCAAAGCCCCCACACGGGGCCTCACCGCAGCAGCGCTCAAAGGCGTTTTCGCACTCCTCCCCGTCCGGCGGCGTCTCTGCCGGGGCGTCCTGTCCGTCCGAGAGGCCCAGCAGGCGCAGATACTCCGACACCAGCGCCGTGAGAAAGGCGAGGCCGCCCGTGCCGTCGGTGAGGATGTGGAAAAACTCCACGCTTATCCGCTCGCGGTAATACACCACGCGGAAGGCCTGCCGCTCCCCCGCCGTGAGGTCCATCGGCGCGCATGGCGGCTCAGTTTCCGGCCTGACGACAAAGCGGCGCTTCACGCCATCGATGTAGTGCCAAAACAGGCCCCGCCTCACCTCAGTTGAGAAAAAGGGGAAGCGCGGGAGCACGAAATGCAGCGCCGCCTGGAGCAGCTCCGGCACCACGGGCGCGTCCATATACGCCGAGAGGCGGAAAACGGACATCCAGCCGTCCGTCATCGACATGGGGTATATCTTGGCCGCGTCGTCGAGCGGGTACCAGTAGTCGGCACGCCGGAGATAGAAGTCCCCGAGGCGTTCGCAGCCAAGCCGCTCCGCCGCCTCCCGCGCCGGGACGCCGTCCGAGACGAGATACTCCGCCGCCGCGCGGAAATCGGCCAGCATGGCACGCTTCTCCCGCGCGGGCAGGTCTATCCTCGCCGCGAGGCCGAAGAGCAGCCGCTCCAGCTCCGCGCGTTCATTGCTCTCCATCCCATCAGATACCGGCCAGCGCGCCGAGCAGCTCATCCGTCACGCGCCCGTTGGCCGCGACGATGTCGCTTGGAGTGAACATGTCCGGGCTGCCGCCGCGAAGGTCGGTGACGGTGCCGCCCGACTCTCGGACTATGAGCAATCCCGCAGCGTAGTCCCAGGGGTTGAGGCGGCATTCCGTGTAGGCGTCGAGACGCCCGCAGGCCACGTCGCAGAAGTCCAGCGAGGCCGCGCCCATGCGGCGTATGTCTATGCAGCGCTCGTACACTTCGCGTATTATGCGGAAGTTCCGCTCAGCCTCGTTCCTGAAGGCCGGGTTGGTGCCGACGCCTATAAGGCTCTCAGCGAGCTGCTCCGTGGGGCTGACGCTGATTGCTCGGCCGTTGAGCTTCGCGCCCCGGCCTTTGAGGGCGGTGTAGAGCTCGTCGGTCTCGGGGTTGAAGATCAGGGCGAGCACGGGCTCCCCGGCGGAGACGAGGGCCAGCGAGATGGCGCTGTGCCTGAGCCGGTGAATGAAGTTGGTCGTGCCGTCCACGGGATCGAGTATCCATACGAGGCCAGAGGTGTCGAGACCAGAGTTGTCCTGCTCCTCACCCATGAACCGGGCCTCGGGCAGTATCTCCGCGAGGCGGCGGCGCATCAGCTCCTGCACACCCGTGTCCACCTCGGTGACAAAATCGGTGGCGTTTTTGTGCTGTATGTGTCCGGCAAGGGCGCGGTCGGCAAAAAGCAGCCCGGCCTCGCGCACCGCCGTCTCAACCTCCGGAAGGAGGACCTCCAAATCAAGTTCCTGCGCCATGGCGCGCCTCCGTTCATTTAAAAATTGCGCACTCATTATACCAGTTTTGCAGCGATAGTCAAAGCCGTAAATAAAAGCGCCCGTTTGCGGCAAAATAGGCTCAGGAGTTGATTTTATGCCGGAAATGACGAACAAACAATATGCCGAATTCGTGAAAAAGAAGTCGCCGCCCTCGCCGATATGGGGCGACCTGCTGCGCGCCTTCCTCATCGGCGGGGCCATCTGTGCGCTGGGCCAGGTCATAACTGAGCTCTGGGTCATGTCAGGCCTCTCGCGCGCGGACGCGGGCACGGCCTGCTCTATGACGCTGGTGTTCCTCGGCGCGCTCTGCACCGGCCTCGGCGTGTACGACGATGCGGCGAAGTTCGGCGGCGCGGGCACGCTGGTGCCCATAACCGGCTTTGCAAACGCCGTGGTCTCCCCCGCGCTGGAGTTCAAGAGCGAGGGCTTCATAACCGGCACGGCAGCCAAGATGTTCATAATAGCAGGGCCCGTCATAGTCTTCGGCACCTGCGCCAGCATCATCTACGGCCTCATCCTCTGCCTAGCGCGCTGAGCACATGCCCCTTTTCAAATCGCCCGGGCTGTTGTATACTGGCAAAAGCAGCCACTGAAAGGATGATTTGAAATGTGGGCATATGACAGCGTCTTTTACCATATCTACCCCCTGGGCTTCTGCGGCGCGCCGCAAGCAAACGACGGCGTCACGGAGCCCAGGATACTTAAAATAGCCGACTGGGCGGAGCACATAGAGCGCCTCGGCGCAAACGCGGTGTACCTCGGCCCCGTGTTCGAGAGCGACTGCCACGGCTACGACACGCGGGACTACCGCCGCGTCGACTGCCGCCTCGGCACCAACGCGGACCTCAAGGCCGTGTGCGATGCGCTGCACGAGCGCGGTATCCGCGTCATCTTCGACGGCGTGTTCAACCACGTCGGCCGCGGCTTCTGGGCCTTCCGCGACGTGCAGGAGAAGAAATGGGACTCGCCATATAAGGACTGGTTCAACATAAACTTCGGCGGCAACAGCGGCTATAACGACGGCTTCTGGTACGAGGGCTGGGAGGGACACTACGAGCTCGTGAAGCTCAACCTCCGCAACGGAGCCGTCGTGGACTACATACTTGACACCGTCCGCTTCTGGCGCGAGGAGTTCGGCATAGACGGCCTGAGGCTCGACGTCGCCTACTGCCTTGACCTCGACTTCCTGCGCCGCCTGCGGAGCTTCTGCGACGGCCTGGTCGGGGATTTCTTCCTCCTGGGCGAGACGCTGCACGGCGACTACAACCGCTGGATGAACGACCAGATGCTCCACAGCGTCACGAACTACGAGTGCTACAAGGGCCTGCACTCGAGCCTCAACAGCATGAACCTCTTTGAGATAGTCCACAGCCTCAAACGGCAGTTCGGCCCCGAGAACTGGACGCTCTACAAGGGCCGCCACCTGCTCTCCTTCTGCGACAACCACGACGTCACGCGCGCGGCGACGATATTGCAGAACAAGGCTCACCTGCCTCTCATCTACGGCCTCGTGTTCTCCATGCCGGGCATCCCCTGCGTCTACTACGGCAGCGAGTGGGGCGCTGAGGGCGACAAGCGAAACGGCGACTGGAGCCTCCGCCCGAGCTTCGAGGCCCCGGAATGGAATTCCCTCACGGACATCATCGCCGCCATGGCCAAAGCCCGCCGCGAGAGCCGCGCTCTGTGCTATGGCGACTTCACCGACCTGCTCATAACCAACAGGCAGACCGTTTTCCAGCGCGCCGTCGACGGCGAGAGGGTCATAGTGGCCATCAACGCTGAGGATAAGCCCTTCACCGCCCACTTCAACGCAAACTGCGGACGCGCCGTTGACCTCATCACCGGCGAAATGCACGACTTCGGCGGAGGCAGTGAGCTGCCCCCCTACAGCGTGGCCTTCTGGAAGTGCGAATAAGTCAAGCGACACGGGAAAGGAGCTGCACATGAAAAAAGCGCTGCCCCTCATCCTCCTCTGCGCCCTACTCCTCAGCGCCTGCTCGTCCAGCGGAACACATGGCGTGAGCGGAAAGGTCGTGGAGCTCAACACCGGCCCCGAGGGTCTTGAGTCCTTCGTCATGGATTCCAGCGGCGAACTGCTCGGCGTAACGCTGACGGACAGGACCTATGTGAAGTCCTGGCTCGATGCGCTGAGCGCCGAGGCCTTCCTCTCCGGCTCCGCGCCCGACGTGGCCTTGACTGTATATTTCGACGGCCCGAAGAGCAGCCTTGTCACCGGTTTGGAGGAGGTAAAGGCCCAGGAGGCCGAGGCCGTGTACCTGACCGGTTTCCTGAAGCCCGAGGCCGCTGTCCTGGCGGACGGCACTAAGCTGGATATCTGGCAATACGAGAACGCGATAGCCTACGCAGCCAAGGACGGCACGGAGCTGCTGAAGGTCGAGGAACCCGTCGGCCCCGATTACGACTCCAGCAGCAGCCTGAGCCTGAACGATCTGGGCGAGGCGGCGCAGGTGAACATCGCCGCCTGGTTTGAGGACCGCGGAGTGCTGTACGACGAGCAGGCCGAGCTGGAGCGCGCCTACGCGGCCTGGTTGGAGACCGAGGACGCCTCCGACTTCCAAACCTGGGGTCTGAGCCAGCGCATCGTGCCCACAGCCCTGAGCGAGCGCGTGATATACTTCCTCACCACTGTGGATTACCCCGTCGGCAATTTTGTCATGGAGGAGCAGCGCATCGGCTCGGCATTTGACCGGGAGACTGGTGAGTACATAGAGGCCTGGGAACTCTTCGCCTGCCCGCCGGACGAGGCCGTGCAGCGCATACTCGACCTCTCGGAGCTCACGGATCCGGAGCAGCGTGCGGAGATCGAGGCCGCCTTTGAGCCGGAGTGCCTGACCATCTTTGAGGACCGTCTGGAGCTCAGCTTTGACCGAGGCGTCCTGCCAAGCTGCGAAACCGGCTATACCCTTGTTCTTGACCTGGACGAGGACGTCCTGCCCCTCCTCCAGCCCTGGGCCGTACCGGATACAAATAATACCCCCTGACAGAAGTCAGGGGGTATTTCCAATTGCGGCTATCTTCCTCGGCCGCCCATGCCGCCGGTGCTCATGCCGCCCATGTCGCTGATCTCGAGATCGCCGGCATCTACGGTCACGTCTTCGCCAGCGAGCTGATATGAGATGCTCTCGGCGCGCAGCAGGCAGAACTCGGTAAGCGTTTCGGCGCCCAAGGAGAACTCCTCATAGGTGCAGAATTTAGTCGGGTCGCGCTCGACATAGGGCGAGATGAGCGCTATGGTCTCCTCCATGAGCCGCTCGAATTCGCCGCTCGTGAACACCGTATCGATGAACTCGGCGAAGGCCTCGTGGTAGAGCTCGGTGTACTCCTCGGAGCCGAATATCCAGGCCAGCATCGGCCTCGACTCAATGGTACCGCCCGATACAGGCTCGTCTATGTCCCAGTTGATGAGGCTCTCCGCGTCCGAGCCGGACATGAAGCCGCCGAAGGCCAGGTTGTAGTCCCAGGGTATCATTGAGAGGATGCCTTCGTCCTCATAGAGGTAGTAGTTGTGGACCATGGTGCCGGTGTAGCTGTCGAAATTGCACACGAAGTTGTGGGCCACGAAGTAGCTGATGACACTCTCGATATCCACGCAGTCGGAGACGTCGCCGCCCTCGCCGAGGGCCTTGAGCGCCGCTATGAGGCGGTCCTTGTCGGAGCTCGAAACGTCAGTCTTGGCGTTGTTGAAGATGTTGGAGTAGCTCTCATACTCGTCGTCGGTATAGACGAGGCAGACGTCGTCGCTGCCCATCATACCGCCCTGCATCCCGCCTCCGGGCATGGCGTCCGCGCCATCCGGGAGCTCAGCCGCGCCGTCTTCCGTCCCATCCTGCGCGCTTCCTCCCTGCCAGCGCATTCCGCCGGGGCGCTGCATCTCCATGCCGCCCTCGCCGCTCTCCGGCAGCTGCGTAGCCTCTCCCTCAGGCAATGTCATTCCGTCGGGCGGCTGCATATCCTCCGGCATTTCCATGTCCTCGGGCAGTTCCATGTCCTCGGGGGCGGTGAATTCGCCGTTTTCCATGCGCTCCTGGAAGTCGTCCATGTCGAAGCCGCCGCCGTTGCCGCGGCCGCCGCCCATCTCGGTGCTGTCGGGCTTGTAGAGCTCGCCGTAGTCAGTGCCGTAGTTGCGCAGGAGGAAGCTCTCCTCCACAGCCTCGACCGCCAGGTACAAGCCCCAGTCCTCGCCGTTGACCGTTATCCACACATAGCTGCACAGCGGAGCCGGAGCGCCCGCCGCGGCCATAAGCTGGTAGCAAAGGTAGTCCTTCATATAGGTGTTGTCCTGGATGATGTTGTTGAGGTTGAGCTTGTCGAGGCCGTAATAGCTCAGCGAGCTGTCATAGTGGTCAAATTCCACCTTGAAGCTGTACCTGTCGTTGCCGTAGGCCGCGACGGAGCTGAGCGAGGTATTGCCCTTGGCCCTTATCGCCGCGCCGGGCTGCTCCTCGCCGTCTATGACAAGGTCGCAGAGAACGTACTCCTCGTCCTCACAGCCGGCTATGAAGCCCTCCCAGTCGTCCATGACTATGTCTATGGTGTGGACAACACTCGTATCGAAAAGCCGCGTCTCGTAGCCCAGCGTGACGCCGCTTGCGGCGGCAGTCAGTCCCAGTGCCGAGGCCACCAGAGCCAGCGCTGCTATCAGGAACGCCAGCGCCAGCGCCGCAAGGCAGACGCGGTCAAAGTTCCTGCTGGTTGACATAATGTCACCTCAGCCCATGTACTCGCCGTTGTAGCTGACGAGTACGGCGCTGCGCACGCCGGGGATGGCGCTCAGCTCGTTGACAAAGCCGGTGTCGCCGCTCTTCATGCGTACCTCGACATTCAGCTCGATGGCTCCCGCCTGGACGGTCTTGCTCTTTACGGAGCACTTTGTGACGCTCTTTTTAAGGAAGTCCGTGGCCTCGTGCTCGCTCTCGGAGCCGTCACAGTCGAGGACGACTATATAGGGGTCGAGCCAGGAGCGCCGGTTCACGAATACTATGAGCACCAGCCCGATGACCGCGCTGCCGACCACGGCGAGGATTATGAGCCCCGCGGCCAGCACTATGCCGACGGCTATGGCCCAGAACAGGAAGGCTATCTCCAGCGGCTCCTTTATGGCGGCGCGGAAGCGGACTATCGAGAGCGCGCCGACCATGCCGAGGGAGAGCACGACGTTGCTTGTCACGGCGAGGATGACTACGGTGCTTATCATCGTCAGCGCGATAAGCGTAACGCCGAAGCTGGAGGAGTACATGACGCCCATGTAGGTCTTTTTGTACACGAAAAAGATGAAAAGCCCCAGTGCGAAGGCAAGCACCAGCGCGATGGCGATGTCCACAAGGCTGATGCTGTCGACGCTTGAGAGGAAATCGGATTTGAAGATGTCCTGAAATGTCAGCATATTGTCTGCTCCTGTTCTTTATTTTCAACCGTAGGCACGGCAGGCGGCGTATTTGGAAAATGCCCCGGCGCGCACGCCGGTAAGCGCCACCGCATCCCGCACGATGTCGGGGAGGAATTCGTCCCACTTGACCTCGAGTATCGCCGGATCTCCGGGGACCGGCACCGTGACGCAGTCCCGGTCGAAGATTGCGGTGCAGTCCAGACCCGTGCGCAGTTCGTAGTCGAGCGTGACGCGCACATTCCCGGCAGGGAACACAAATGCCTCGCGGGTATAGTCCACAAGCGTTCTCGGCCTCAGTCCTGCGCTCATACGCGCCTTCAGCTCCTGCGCGAGCGGACCCTCCGGCATCCAGTCCCCGCCCCCTACGAGAGCAAGGACAGTCTCGGGCGCCATCTGCTCCGTGAGCTTGCGGCACAGTCCGCCGCGCTTTATCTTCTTCTCGAGCTTCACGAGGCCCACGTCGCCGTTATACAGCCTGAGCCGGAACTTCTGCCGCTTGCCTACGCCGTCGAGCTTCTCGCGCAGCGCCGTATCGCGCGCGTCGTCGAAGTAGAGGCTGCGCACCATGTACCTGCCCCCTGCCGTGTGCTCATCCGGACGCAGCACAGCCCTGAGCCTCTGTCGGAGCACAAGCAGCTCGGCTGTTGTTATCTCATGCTTTACCTCGTGGCGGTATTCCGTCATGTCATCGCCTCCGTTGAATTCACACAGACTTTACTTTTTCAGCCTTAGTTTTGCCTTAAAAAATTGCCCTGGAGCCGCATTTGGCCCCAGGGCAAACGTAAACAATCTGTGAAAAGTGTGAAATCGCGGGTTTTCGACTTTGCCGTATCAGAGCTTTGCGGTGAACTCTATGTCCTCCGCCCCGGTCATAGCAGCCGTGAGCGTACCGCCCATGCTTTCAGCCAGCGAACGCGCTATGGCAAGTCCGAGACCTATGCCGCCGCTGCTCTGCGTCCTGGCGGCGTCGCCGCGGTAGAAGCGGTCGAAAAGGCGCTCCGGTGACTCCACCGGCTGGGCGCAGCGGTTGCGCACGCGCAGAACGGCCTTTCCGCCCTCGCGCGAGAGCCGGAGCGTTATCACGCTGCCCGGCGCAGAGTATTTGACGGCGTTATCGAGCAATATGCCCGCAAGCTCCGACACGTACTCCTGAACGCCGCGCAGCCTGAGCCCCGGCTCTATGTCCGCATCGATGCTCAGACCCGCAGCCTCGGCGGGCTCCGCAAACTGCGACGCCGCGTCCTTTATGAGCTCGGAGATATCCAGCTCCGTCTCCTCAGGCCTCGGCCCGCCCTCATCCAGACGTGCAAGCGCGAGCAAGCGCTTTGTAAGCGAATCCAGACGCTCTGTCTGATTTCGGATATTCCGGCTCCAGCGGCTCTCACCCTGATGCAGCTCCAGGGCGTCGGCGTTCGCGCGGATTATGGCCAGCGGCGTCTTTATTTCATGGCCGGCGTCCGTTATGAACTGCTTCTGCCGCGCCATGCTCTCCGCTATCGGGCTTATAGCACGCTTTGATAGCAGCATCACCGCCAGCAGCGCCGCAAGCCAGCAGCCCGCGCCCGCAAGAAGCGAGAGCACAGCCACCGTGAGCATGGACCGGGTATCCTCCGACACGTCAAGGAACACGGCTGTGCTCCCCTGCCCCTCACGCGAGGCCGTGATGCGGTATTTGAAGCGTCCCTCGTTCCCCTTGCTCTCCCCCAAGGCCGCCGCCTCCTCGGCGTACTGCGCGGCCTCCTCCTCCGTCACGGACGAAATGCGCGATACGTCCATATACACCGCCTTGCCGTCGGCATCCAGCCGCACGGTGAAGTACACAGCTGACATGGCTGCGTCGCCGTCCAGCGGCGGGCGGAACAGGCCCGGGCCCTCGCGCTCCGGCCTTATAGTGCCCTCACCATCTGAGAGTGCGAGCAGCAGCATGTCCGTGTCCCGAGAATTCAGCCACAGATTCACGCCGTTTATTCCGCCCAGCAGCACCAGAAGCAGCGCTGTCACCGCAACCATGGCCGTCACGACGAACTTGCGTCTGAGCGTCTTAAGCATCGCTGTCCTCCAGCGTGTAGCCCACGCCGCGCCGTGCGCGTATGCGTACCCTTGAGCCCACTGTGCCGAGACGCTTGCGCAGGTAGGAAACGTATACCCACACTGCGCCCTGCTCGGCCTCCGTCTCGTAGCCCCAGACCTTCACAAGCAGCTCCTCGGTGGAGAGGTAGATGCCGCGGTTGAGCATCAGCGCCTCCATCATTCGGTACTCCAGCCTTGTGAGCGTCACTCGTCCGGCCGTTGAGCGCAGCTCGCTGCCGCGCCTGTCCAGCGTGAGGTCAGCAAAGCTGAGCTCATCCGGAGTATAGGCGTCGATGCGCCGGAGCATGGCCCTGACCCGGGCCAGCAGCTCGCCCATCGCGAAGGGCTTGGGCAGATAATCATCCGCACCCATGTCCAGACCGCGTATGCGGTCCTCGACCTCGGCCTTCGCCGTCAGCAGCAGCACAGGCGTGCGGCAGCCGCCTTCGCGCAGCTCGCGCAGTACCTCCAGGCCGCTCTTTTTGGGCAGCATGATGTCCAGTATTATGCCGTCATAGTCCCCCGCACGGGCATATTCCAGCGCCTCCAGGCCGTCGGCCACGGCGTCGACCATGAAATTGTGGTAGTTGAGTATGTCCGTCACAGCCTCTGCCATGGCGGGCTCGTCTTCGGCGTACAGCAGCTTCATCCTGACGCCCCCTTTCCTAATATGAAGATACCGGCCTCTCTATTGAGCGGCCGGTATCGCGTGATTTGTTCAAATTCAGCGGGAGTTGAAGATCTTGAAGATGGTGTCGTAGGGGTCGTCCTCCTGCTGCGCAGGCTGCTGGGGAGCGGCCTGGGGCTGCGCCGGCTGCTGGGGCTGGGCGGCCTGCTGGGCGGCCTGGGTGTAGAGCCCGTCGGTCTGTGCGGGCTTCGCGGCGCTCTCGGTGCCGGGCACTTTGGCCCTACCCTCCTCAAAGCCGGTGGCAATGACCGTGACGCGGATCTCGTCGTCGAGCGTGTTGTCGAAGGTGGCGCCGAAGATGATGTTGGCGTCCGGGTGCGCAGCCTCCTGAACGAGGTTTGCAGCCGCCTCGACGTCCTCGAGGCCCATGTCCTCGGAGCCGGTGACGTTGATGAGCACGCCGTGCGCGCCGTTTATGGAGGTCTCCATCAGCGGGCTGGCAACGGCCATCTTCGCGGCCTCCTCGGCCTTGCCCTTGCCGACGGCGTGGCCCACGCCCATGTGGGCGAAGCCAGCGTCCTTCATTATCGTGGTGACGTCGGCGAAGTCGAGGTTGATGAAGCCGGTGTTCTTGATGAGGTCGGAGATGCTGGTGACGGCCTGACGCAGCACGTCGTCGGCGATCTCGAAGGCGTTGGCCAGAGTGACCTTCTGGTCGGTGGCGTACTTCAGGCGGTCGTTGGGGATTATGAGCAGGGAATCGACCTTGCCGAGCAGGGAGTTGATGCCGCCGAGCGCCTGGTCCATGCGGCGCTTGCCCTCAAACTTGAAGGGCTTGGTCACAACGCCTACGGTGAGCGCGCCGGCCTCGTGGGCGATCTCGGCCACGGTCGGAGCCGCGCCGGTGCCGGTGCCGCCGCCCATGCCGGCGGTGATGAACACCATGTCCGCGTCCTCGAGGGACTTGGCGATGTCGTTGCGGCTCTCCTCCGCGCTGCGCTTGCCGACGTCGGGGTCCGAGCCCGCGCCCTGGCCATGCGTCAGCTTCTCGCCGATCTGGATCTTCTGGTCAGCGCTCGAAACGGCAAGGGCCTGCTTGTCCGTATTCACGGAGATGAACTCCACGCCCTGCGTGCCGGACTTCACCATGCGGTTTACAACGTTGTTGCCGGCGCCGCCGACACCAACAACTTTCAGCGTTACGACATTCTCGGGTCCCGTTTCGGATTTATAAGACATATTCGGTGCCTCCCTGTTATCTTTTGAAGCGCCTTGCGGCACTGGCCGCTGGGCTGGTCTTTTCTTTTTTCTTCTATTCATATTATAACTTTTCCCCTGTCCGGTCAACAATTTTTTGTTTCCATAACACAATTTACGGCCGATTACGCATCAGAACGGACTGAACACCGTCTGCGCGCCCTCGGGCGAAACGTCTATCGTGCCCCGGTCGCCCTCCACAAGCTGCGATACGGCGGAGAGAAGCTTGCCGAAGCGATATTCGGTCTCCTCGAAATTGCCTAGCTTCACAATGAAGCGGTCCTTGTAGCTGAAGGACGGGGAATTGATGTTGGTCATGTCTATGTAGCCGACGTCGGCGGCCATACCGCGCTCCTGGATCTGGTCCAGTATCGCGCAGAGGTACTCGAGCTTGCCGGTGTCGTCCGGGCCGGTCTCGAACACCTCGCCGACCTCCGCTGTTGTCGGCGTGATGCCGCGGACCTCTATGAGCGAGGCGGCCTCGGCTTCGCTCGCCTGCGTCAGCATACGGCAGCCGCGGTCTATGACCCAGGGCTCGCCCTCATAGCTGACGCAGGCCAGTGCCTGGCTCTCGCTTATCGTGATGACGACCTTATTCGGCAGGTAGCGGGTTATCGAGACCTCCTCAACATAGGGCAGCCGCGAGACTATGCGGCTCACCACCGCGAAACGGTTGATGAAAAAGAGGTTGTCGCCGTCGATTATGCCCGAGGCCTCCTCGACCTCCGCGGTGTAGTAGGAGTTTCCGCGCACCTCCACAGAGGACACGCGGAAGAAAATGCTCATGAGGAATATGAGCGCCGCGCAGGCTATGAGGAAGGCGCCCGGCCCATACGGGGCCTTGCGGACCGTTCTTTTTTTCTTGCCATTCCGCACAAGGTCAGCCATCTGAAGTCTCCTTTACGCACTAGGCCGTGCGCTCTATCTCCGCTCCCAGCTCCCGCAGCCGGGTGTCAAAATCCTCGTATCCGCGCTCTATGTGGCCGGAGTCGAGTATCTCCGTCTCGCCCTCGGCCGAGAGCGCCGCAATGATGAGCGCCGCGCCTCCGCGCAGGTCCGTGGCCACCGTCGGTGCGCCGTGCAGCTCGCTTACCCCGGTGACGACCGCGACGCGGCCCTCGGTATGTATCCTAGCGCCAAGGCGCGTCAGCTCCTCGGTATACCGGAAGCGGTTCAGGAACACGTTTTCCACAAAGACCGAGGTTCCCTTAGCCTTGAGGCAGGCGGCCAGCATCAACGGCTGGGCATCCGTCGGGAAGGCGGGATACGGTCCTGTTATGACGGGCATCGGCGCGTGCAGGTTCCCGTCTGAGATGAGGCGCACGCCCGCGCCTGTGCGTATTATATCACAGCCGCAGTCCGAAAGCGAGTGCAAAACCGTGGAAAAGCGCTCCGGCTCCGTGCCGCGCAGCTCTATATCCCCTCCCGTGGCGGCGACTGCGCACAGCAGCGTTGAGGATACGATGCGGTCGGGCATTATCCGGTGTCCCACCCTCTGCACAGGCTCAAAGCCGCGCACACAGACCGTGGCAGTGCCCGCGCCGGAGACATCCGCGCCCAGCAATCGCAGAAAGCTCTGCAGCTCCTCTATCTCAGGCTCGCGCGCGGCGTTCATGATGACTGTCTCGCCCTCCGCGGCGCAGGCGGCCAGCATGGCGTTCTCGGTGGCGCCGACGCTGGGCATGGGCAGGGCGATGCTCGCGCCGCGCAGGTGCTCCGCGCGGCAGATGAGGTCTCCCCCGCTCTCCTCGATCTCGGCGCCCAGGGCGCGCAGGGCCATGAGGTGCAGGTCTATGGGCCGGGGCCCGAGCTCGCAGCCGCCCGGCATGGACAGCCTCGCCTCCCCGCAGCGCGCAAGCAGCGCTCCGAGGAAGATGACGGAGCTCCTCAGCTCGCGCATGAGGCTGTGCGGTATCTCCGCACGGCAGAGACCGCTCGAGTCTATGTTCACCGCATCCCCCTCGCGCTCGACCCGGCAGCCCAGGCCGCGGAGGATACGTATGGTGACGTCCACGTCCCGCAGCTTCGGGACGTTCAGCAGCTCCGTCTCGCAGGGCGCGAGCACCGAGGCCGCCATGATGGGCAGCACCGCGTTCTTAGCCCCCTGTACCGTGACGCTGCCGGAGAGCCTTCGGCCCCCGCCGACTTTCCAAACGCTCATTTTCTCTCCCCCAAACAGCAAATTCACGCCATTCTATGCGGGGGAATGTGGAAAGGTTAAAAAGCGCTGCCTCTGCGCCGGAAAGCCTCCCGCTCCGGCCTTATTTCGCCGCGAGCTCGAGTATCTCGGCGGCTATGCGGTCGGTGGCGTCGGGGACGCCCAGGGCGAGCATGTTCCGGCTCATCTCCTCGAGCTGCTCCGGGTGCTGGAGAAGCTCCGACACGAGGCCGAGCAGCGAGTCCGCCGTGAACTCCTGCTCGAGCATCACCTTCGCGCCGCCGGCGGCCTCGAGCACGCGGGCGTTGCGCTCCTGGTGGTTGTTCGTCACGTTGGGTGAGGGCACGAGTATGGCAGGCTTGCCCATGGCCGTCAGCTCTGCGAGCGTGGAGGCGCCCGCGCGGCACAGCACCAGGTCCGCCGCCGCCATCACGCGCGGCATGTCGTATATGTACGCGCGCACGTCCATGCCCAGCTTGGCGTAATCCGGCTTCTCGCGCTCGAGAGCCTCGTTCATCCTCGAATACCCCGCCTTGCCGGCGGAGTGGATGAGGCTGAAGAAGGGCTTTGCGCAGGCGCGGACGATGAAGTCCGTCATTACCTCGTTCATGTGCGCCGCGCCGAGGCTTCCCCAGACCGACACGACCAGTGGCCGATCCTCGGGTATGCCCAGCTCACGCCGGGCCGCGGCCTTGTCGGGGTTCAGGAAGTCCACGCGCACGGGCGTGCCCGTGACCTCCACGCGCTCCGGGTGGCGGTAGTTCGCGCGGCTCTCCTCAAAGCCGACCATTATGGTGTTCACCGAGCCCTCCAGCATCTTGGTAGTCAGGCCCGGCACGGCGTTGGACTCGTGCACGGCCGTGGGTATGCCGAGCTCCGAGGCCGCCTTGAGCACCGGGTAGCACACATAGCCGCCCGTGCCCACCGCAACGTCCGGCTGGAACTCGCGAATGATGTGCTTAGCCTCCGCCGTGGAGGTGAGGACGTTCTTGAGTGTGTTGAGGTTGTGCTTTATGTCCGCTGGCTTAAAGCTGCGGTGCAGGTTGGTTATGCGGACGGTTTTTATCTCGTAGCCGGCGCGCGGCACGAGGTCGGTCTCCATGCGGCCCTCCGCGCCGATGAACAGGAACTCCGAATCCGGCGCGGCCATGGCGATGCGCCCGGCCACAGCGATAGCGGGGTTTATGTGTCCGGCGGTACCGCCGCAGGTGAAGAGGAATTTCATATCATGCCTCCAGTTTTTATATCTTTACTGCCGCACCGGGATGTCCCGCGAGGCGCTGAGGACTATTCCCATCTCGGCAAGCTGAATAAGCAGAGCCGTGCCGCCGTAGGAGAAGAACGGCAGCGATATGCCCGTGCAGGGCACCAGATTCGTGACCACGGCGACGTTCAGGAAGACCTGTATCGCAAGCAGAGTAGTTATCCCCGCCGTGACGAGGAAGCTGTACCTGTCCCGCATGTGCATGGCCAGCCAGTAACCGCGTATTATGAGCAGCGCAAACAGGATCAGTATCGCCACGGCCCCGACGAAGCCAAGCTCCTCGCAGACCACGGGGAAGATGAAGTCATTGTGCTCCTCGGGGAGATAGAGGTACTTTTGCCTCCCCTGCCCCATCCCCAGGCCGAAGAGCCCTCCGGAGCCGATGGCGTAGAGCGACTGGACTATCTGATAGCCGCTGCCGCTGGTGTTGGCGAAGGGGTCGAGCCAGGTGGTGATGCGACTCGAGGCGTAGGGGAAGAAGGTCATGACCACGCCCAGCGCTGCCAGCGCCGCTATGAGCGCGCCGACGAACCAGTAGAGCCTCACGCCGCCGAGGAAGAGCATCACCGCGCCGATGGCGATGATGATTATTGCCGCAGAAAAGTGCGGCTCGAGCACCAGCAGCGCCACCACCACGAGCAGAACGCCCGCGAAGGGCAGGATGCCGTACCTTATGGTGCGCATCCGGCCCTTGAATTTGCATATGAGCGCGGCGAAATAGAGTATCACGCCTATCTTGGCTATCTCCGATGGCTGGAAAGTGGTGAAGCCGAGGCTTATCCAGCGCTTCGCGTCGCCCTGAGAGACGCCTATGACGGGCACCAGCGCCAGAAGCCCCACGGCCGCCGCGAGTACGAGGAAGCTCATCCGCCGGTAAAACTGCATTGGGAACAATGAGAGCGCGTACATTGCGCCCACGCCGGCCAGGGCGAAACCCAGCTGACGCATGAAGTAATAGGCCGCGTTGTGATTCGTGGCCGCGCTGTAATAGGCCCTCGCGTAGCTCGCGGAGAGCACCATTACGACGCCAATCGTAAGCAGCAGCAGCGTAAGCGCCGCAAAGGGCAGATCGAAGCTGCCCCTGCGCTGACGCACGGCCGTGGCCGGTCCGCCGCTGACGTATCCTATCCTCTCGCCGGCATATTCCATGTCGTCCTCCCGCTGCCGGCTAAAATGCGCCGGGTATTAGAAGGCGTAACGGCTGTACACCCCTACAAATGATATGACGGCGCAGATGAGAGATATGCTGAAATATAGGACAAACAGCTCGCGCTCGGTCCATTTTTTGCCCGTCCAGCCGCCCATTTCCAGATGGTGGTGGAAGGGAGCCATTTTGAAGATGCGCTTACCGTGGCTGAGCTTGAAGTAGCCGACCTGAATTATGTCGGAGAGCGTCTCAATGATGTACATGAGGCCTAGTACGATGAGTATGAGCGGCATATCGTAGGCAAAGGCCATAGCCGCTATCGCGCCGCCGAGGAAGAGCGAGCCGGTGTCGCCCATGAACACCTTGGCGGGGTTGAAGTTGTAGACGAGGAAGCCCAGCAGTCCGCCCGCTATGGCCGAGGCGAAGATGCCGAGGGCCAGGAACTCCGTGCCCCAGACGTAGGTCAGCACGGCGAAGAAGAGGCATACGGGTATGCTTGTCCCTGCGGCCAGGCCGTCGACGCCGTCGGTCAGGTTCACGGAGTTGACCGTGCCGACGATGACGAAGGCGGCGAAGATGAAGTACACGGCCTCGGGCAGGGGCTTCACCACGTTCCAGAAGGGTATGTACAGGTTGGTGGTGACATAGCCGGTGCGCCGCATGAGGAACACGAAGGCCAGCGCCGCAACGAGCTGGAGCAGGAACTTCGACTTTGCGGAAAGGCCGAGGTTCTGCTTTTTGCGCAGCTTCTCATAGTCGTCGAGGAAGCCGATGGCGCCGAAGATGAGCGCGAACACAAAGCAGAAGATGTGCCCGTACTCGCCCTCCAGCATGGACTCAAAGCCGACGGTGAGGCACACGACGGCTATGGCGGCTATGAACATGAGTCCGCCCATGGTGGGGGTTCCGGACTTGGACATATGCCAGCGCGGGCCATCCTCACGGATGGCCTGCCCGGCCTTTATTTTGCGCAGGAAGGGCACGAGAAAGGCGCCTATGCCGCTGGAGACCAGAAAGGCTATGATGAAGGCCAGAATGAGGCGTATTGTCATTTGTTATTCTTCCTTTTGTCCATTATCTTCGCGACTATCTCGCGTTCGTCCATGTGGTGCTTTTCGTGGCCGACTATCTGGTAGTCCTCGTGGCCCTTGCCGGCGAGGACGATGACGTCGCCCGGGCGGTGGTGCTCTATGGCCCACTCTATAGCCTCGATGCGGTCGCAGATGACCTCGCGGGGCGTGGAGCTGTCCTTCATGCCCTCGAGGATGTCGGCTATGATGGCCTCAGGCTTTTCGGTGCGTGGGTTATCCGAGGTCACGATTACGAGGTCGGCTATTTCAGAGGCGATGCGGCCCATGATGGGGCGCTTTTTCCTGTCGCGGTCGCCGCCGCAGCCGAAGAGGGCTACAAGCCTGCCGCTCGCCACCTCGCGCACGGACTCGAGCACGTTCTCGAGCGCATCAGGCGTGTGGGCGTAGTCGATGAGGATGGTGTAGTCCCCGTCCGTGGGCACAGTCTCCATGCGGCCCTTAACGCCATGCGCCGAGGCGATGGCGGCGGCGCAGTCCGGGAGCTCTATGCCCAGCGCCAGGCCGCAGGTGAGTACGGTCAGGGCATTGTACACCGAGAAGGTGCCGGGGATGTGCAGCGTCACGCGCTCTACGTCGTTGTTGTACGCCGCAAGGAAGCTGACCGAGCCGCTGGTGTAGCGTATATCCCGGCCGAACACATCTGCGCGGCCATCCCTGAGCGAGAAGGTCATGCAGGGGTAGCGCACATGGCCGAGCATGAACTGTGACCACTCGTCGTCGAGGTTTATGACGGCAAAGCGGCTCATGGAAAAGAGCTTCGCCTTGGCCTCGGCGTAGTCGCGCATATCCTTGTGGAAGTCGAGGTGGTCCTGCGTCAGGTTGGTGAAGATGCCGCAGTCATAGGTGATACCGGCCACGCGGTCGAGCGCCAGAGAGTGGGACGAGACCTCCATCACGACGTGGGTGCAGCCCGCGTCGGCCATCTCGCGCAGGAGCTTCTGCAGCTCGTAGGACTCAGGCGTCGTGCGCTCAGTGGGCAGGAACTCGTCGCCTATCATGTTGCCGTTGGTGCCGATGAGGCCGACCTTGGCGTCCATGCAGACCTCGAGGATGTGCTTTAGCAGATAGGTCGTGGTGGTCTTGCCGTTCGTGCCGGTTACGCCCATCATGACCATCTCGGAGGCCGGGCTACGGAAGTAATTGACCGAGATCAGCGCCAGCGCAAGGCGACTGTCCTGGACTATGACGTAGGGTATATCGCACTCGGGAGGCTCCTCGCACACGGCGCAGACGGCGCCCTTCGCCGCCGCGGCGTATATATAGCGGTGTCCGTCGGACTCAAAGCCGCGCACGGCGACAAAGAGCGTATCCGCCGCCGCGCGGCGTGAGTCGTAGCACACGTCCGCTATCTCAAGCTCGGGCGAGGCTTTGAGCTCCCTCACCTCCACGCCTTTGAGCAGGTCCGCAAGCTTCATGCAAACTCCTCCAGTTTCTTCTTTCAATGTATCAGTATATTCCCAACATGGAACTCTCGTTTTTATAGAGGGTGACCTCTATGACCGTGCCGTGCTCCACGCTCTCTCCCGGCGCTATGCTCTGGCCGGAGATGAGCTCGCTCTGCGCGTCGGTCACGCCGTTTCCGGCCGTGACATAGAGGCCCAAACCGCGCAGCTTCTCGATAGCGGCCTCGTAGCTCAGTCCGCGCAGATCCGGCATGGTCTCCTCCACCGGTGCGGGGCTCTGGCCCGCATAGAGCAGCACCTCGCTGCCCGATGCGATAACCGCGCCCGCGCGCGGGAGCTGGTCGGTGACCGTGTCGCCTTCGCCTATCACGCGGCAGTTCAGCCCCGCCTCCGTCAGCGCGCTGCGCGCTTCAGTGAGGCTCATGCCCGAGACATCCGGCACCGCCCGGTCCGCTGCGGCGAGCTCGGAGTCCGAATACTCCGGCTCCACGCCGAGATAGGGCAGGATATCGGCCATCATCTTCCCCACCACCGGCGCCGCCATCTGGCCGCCGGAGATGTATATGCCGCTCTCGGAACTCGGGTCATCGAGCAGCACGAGTATGGCTATCTCCGGGTCGTCCGCAGGAGCGAAGCCGATGAAGGAGACGATGTACTCCTTCTCGCCGGAGATCTCCTTGGTGGTCTTGGTCGAGGTGCCGGTCTTGCCGCCGATGCGGTAGCCCGCGACATAGGCGTTGTGTCCGGTGCCCTCGACCTGGTCGCCTACGACCTGCTCGAGGATACGGCAGACCGCGGCGCTGGTGTCCTCGCTTATGACCTTCCGCACGAGCTCGGGCTCAGTCTGGGAGATGAGGTTGCCCTCCGAATCTGAGATGCTCTGCACCAGGTAGGGCTTCATGAGGTTCCCGCCGTTGACGCAGGCGGAGACCGCGGTTATGAGCTGAATGGGCGTTATATTGAAGGTCTGGCCGAAGGAGGCCGCCGCGAGCTGTGAGAGGTTCTCCGGGTTGCAGAACACGTCCTCGCTCCACCAGATGCTGCCGCTCTCGCCGCCGAGGTCTATGCCCGTCTTGGCCGTGAGCTGCTGCGAGGTGTCGGCCGTGCGCTCTATGAAGCCGAAGCCCTCGGCGTATTCGTAGAACTTCTCCTCACCCACCAGCTGGCCGATGTTCACGAAGGCGACGTTGCAGGAATGCTGTACCGCCTGGGTCAGCGTCTGGGAGCCGTGGCCGCCGTGCTTCCAGCACTTGAGCGGGGTGCCGCGGCCGAGCACGTTCATGCTGCCGCCGCAGTAGAAGCTCGAGTTCTCGCTCACCACGCCCTCCTCGAGCGCCATGGCGAGAGTGATTATCTTGAAGGTCGAGCCGGGCTCGTAGGTATCCGAGATTGCCTTGTTTCGCCACTGCTGCTGTTGGGCGAGGGCATAGAGCTCATTGTACTCGTCCTCGCTCTGAGCTATGCTGCTTATCTCAGCCTCGGCCTCGGCGCTGATGGTCTGGTAGTCGTTGAGGTCAAAATTGCCAAGCGACACCATAGACAGTATAGCACCCGTGTCAACCTCCATACAGATTGCCGCCGCGCCGTTCTGGATGTCGTAGTCCTCCACGGCCTGGGCGAGGTGCTTTTCAACGTAATTCTGGATGACGGCGTCAATGGTGAGGCTTATACTGTCGCCGTCGCGGGCGTCTACATAGTCCTCGTAGCTCGAGTAGAGCATATCCGTGCCCGCCGCGGTGGTAGAGCGCATGACATAGCCGCTCTCGCCCGAGAGCACGCTGTCATAGCGGGATTCTATACCGCCGAGGCCTGTGTTGTCCAGTCCCACGAAGCCGATGACGTGCGCGGCCATGCTGCCGTTGGGGTAATAGCGCTTTGTGTCGGACTCGATCTTGATGCCGACGTATCCGCCGTCGGATTTGAACTGCCGCACCTGCTCGGCCACGTCCTCCTCCACCTTGCGGGCCACGACCTCGTACCAAGAGTTCGTGTTCCCCGCCTTTTTGAGGATGGTCTCGTAGTCCACGCCGAGGATCTCGGAGAGGCCGCGCGCGATGGCCTCCTTGTCCTCGTCGTAGCGCTCTATCTCGGCGGGGCTTATGTACACGGTGTCCACCCCCGCGCTCATGGCGAGCACTACGCCGTTGCGGTCATATATCGTGCCTCGCGCGGCGCTTACCGTGGTCTCGCGCACCTGCTGGGCGATCGCCGCAGCCTCGTACTCGTCGTGCTGCACTATCTGGATCTGGTACAGCCTCGCGCCGAGCACCAGAAAAGCAGCTATGCCGCACACCGATAGCAGGAACAGTGTGCGGCGGAGCATCATTCGGTTCGGCCCGCCGCCGGGCGCGCGGCCGTTTTCGCCTCGAGGCATACGCCCCACCTCCAGGAATGGCAATATCGCGGCGGCGATGTACACGCCATGGCCGCGATATTATACTACTCCGAAGGCAGCGCAAAATATTCCGAAACGGAAGAGATGGCGTCAGATATTTTATCCATCCCCCAGCTCTCATCCTCTGCGGGGACGATCTCCGCGTGGTCGGTCACGGTCTTATCCGGCGTCTGCTCCTCCACGCGTTCCAGGCCCGGGGTCATTTCGGCCCAGGCCGCGAGGGAAGCGATGTTATATTTTGTCTCGTGTTCAATGACCAGATGGTCATGCTCGTTTGCAAGAGCCTCTATACGCTCCTCGAGCTCTGCGCACTCATCGCGCAGCACCGTGAGGTCGGCGCGGGCCAGCAGCGCGCAGACCGAGAGCGCCGCCGCGGCCGCAAAGCCGAATACACAGAGGAACGGCGCGACCCAGCGCCGGGTACGGCGCCGCGGAGCGGACCGGCGCTTCCCTGCGCCGGTACTGCTGTATTCATACTCCTTCTCCGGCTCAGCCGGGAAGGCGGAAGTCCTTTTGGGCATATTCTCCTCCTCAGACGCGCTCGGCAACGCGCAGCTTTGCACTTCGGGAGCGCGGGTTGAGCTCCAGCTCCTCCCCGCCCGCGGTTATGGGCTTGCGCGTCACGCTCCTGAGCGTCTGCACAAAGCCGCAGGTACACACGGGAGCCTCACGCGGGCAGGTGCAGCCGTTTTCGCGTGACTGTATCGCGCTTTTGACTATCCTGTCCTCAAGCGAGTGGAAGCTGATGACTGCGATGCGGCCCCCGACCTTCAGCCGGTCCGGCGCCGTCTCCATCAGCGAGGCCACGGCCCCCAGCTCGTCGTTCACGGCGATGCGGATGGCCTGAAAGCTCCGCTTTGCCGGGTGCTGTTTCTCGCGCAGCGCCGCGGCAGGCATGGCGGATTTAATGATGTCCACCAGCTCCAGCGTGGTCTTTATCTCCTGCTCCTGTCGGCGCTTGGCTATGGCCCGGGCGATGCGCGCGGCATGTCGCTCCTCACCGTAGTCGCACAGGATGCGGCATATCTTGTCCTCCGGCCAACGGTTCACGATGAACCAGGCGTCTATGTTGTCGGACTTGTCCATGCGCATGTCCAGCGGCGCGTCCACCATATACGAAAAGCCCCGGCCGCCCTCGTCCAGCTGCGGAGAGGACACGCCAAGGTCAAAGAGCATACCGTCGACAAGCTCCACGCCCTGCTCATCTAGTATTGCGGGCAGGTCGCGGAAATTGCCGTGTACAATTGTGAGCCGGTCGGCATAGGGAGCGAGCCGCTCCGTCGCGCGGCCGATAGCATATGTATCCCTGTCAATGGAGATGAGCCGGCCGGTCGTCAGCCGCTGCAAGATGGCCTCGGAGTGTCCGCCCATGCCCAGCGTGCCGTCCACATATACCCCATCCGGCTTTATGTTCAGATATTTTATGCACTCGTCAAGGAGCACCGGTATGTGTCCGCTCATCAGAAATTAAGCTCCTTCATCATTGCGGCGATGTACTCCGGCGTGGTCTCGCCCTCGTGCACCGGCGCCCAGGCCTCGCTATCCCAGAGCTCCGCGTGGTCGTCGCAGCCGACAACGGCTACGTTCTTCGTGAGCCCGGCGAAATCTCGCAGCATCTGCGGCAGCAGCGCCCTGCCCTGTGCGTCCAGCTCACACTTCGCAGCGCAGGCAAAAAACGGACGCATCTTTTTGCGGTCCACGTACGGCATGGCGCGCACACGGTCCACAAAGCTCTGCCAGCTCTCCGCGCTGTACGCCCTCAGGCAGCGCTCGTCCGAGACGGTGAGGTAAAACGTGTCCCCCAGCTCGTCGCGCAGCTTGGCGGGTATGAAAAGACGGCCCTTGGAATCGAGCGTGTGCTGATATTCGCCTGTCAACCCGGCCGCCTCCTTTAAAAATAGCAAAGAGGCCGGCACGTTTAGCTAAAATATGCCATTTTTCGTGGGCTCATCCCACACTATCCACCACTTTGCCCCACACAGGTGCTTATATTATATTTAGCTCCCCACGAAATTGCAAGCGGTTTTTAAATATTTTTTTGCACAGAAAATCGCCGCTGTAAGGCGGCAAAACGCGAATCAGGCACAAACAGCACAAAATTTGGCGCCCATCCTTACAGATGGGCGCCAAAACGTCAATATGTTGTGTGGCAGAGAAAAAACTGCCAATTATTTCTGCTGAGCGCTCTGCGCGTCCGGCACTCCGGCCACGGCGCGGAACTGGCTGCGCGAGCCGCGGACCTCGTTGAGCGCGGCGGTGAGGCTCTCCTCGCTGCGTCTCAGGATGTCGTCAACGTAGTCGCTGGCGACGTGACGGAGCTCCCGGCTCTTGCTCTCGGCGTTGGCCATGAGCTCGCTGCTGCGGGCGCGGGCGATGCGGACTATCTCCTGTTCGTCCACCAGCGCGCGGGCCTTTTCCTCCGCTGTGCGGCGGATGGACTCGGCCTCCTTCTTTGCGTTGCCGATAAACTCGTCCCGCGCGGAGACGAGGCGCTTGGCCTCCGAGAGCTCCACGGGCAGCTGGGCCTTGATATCCTCGATCATGTTGAGGACCTTGTCCCGCTCCACGATGCACTTATCGTTGCCCAGGGGAACGCCCCAGGCCTCGGACACCATGGAGTAAAGCTCGTCTATGAGCGCCATGACCTCGTTGTCCATTTTTTATACCCCTCCGACCTTGGCTTTCGCCAAAACTTCATCTATTATCTCGCGTGGTAAAAACTCCGAAAGATCCGCCCCGTAACTGGCAAGCTCACGCACGACCGATGAGCTGAGGAAGGTGTATTTCTCGCTCGAGGTCAGGAACATGGTCTCCAGATTGGGGTTTATGGTCTTGTTTATCTGTGCCATCTGGAATTCGTTTTCGAAGTCCGTGTTGGCGCGCAGGCCCTTTACGATGACGGCCTTGTCAAAGCGCTTTGCATACTCTGCCAGCAGTCCGTCATAGGTCTCGACGCTGACGTTAGGCAGGTGCTCCACCACGCGCCGCGCCATGTCGACGCGCTCTTCTATTGTGAACATGGGCGAGCGCTTGTTAGCGTTCACCATGATGAGGACGATAACCCGGTCGAAGATGTGCGACGTGCGGCGGACGATGTTCAGGTGGCCGAGCGTCATGGGGTTGAAGCTGCCGGGGCAGATGGCTATGCTCATAGCTCAAATTTCCTTTTTGTATACTGTTATCTTTATCTTGCCGTAACTGCGGTCGATAACTCGGGAAAATGGAGCTTTCAGCTCCGGAAGCACCTTTTCCCGACGGCTTTCGCAGACGATTATACCACCATCGGTCAATATGTCAACATTTTGGACTATTTCGAGGCATTTGTCAAGCAAAGTCGTATCATATGGCGGGTCGAGGAAGATGATGTCAAACTTTCCGGCGCGCTCGAGGTACGCAGGGCCGTCGGACTGCATGACGCGCCCCTCCAGCTTGCAGCGGGAAAGATTTTCGCGGACGATCTTGAGCGCTTCGCGGCTCTCGTCAACGAACACGCACTCCGCCGCACCGCGCGAGAGCGCCTCGATGCCGAGCTGGCCCGTGCCGGCGAAGAGGTCCAGCACGCGCCGGCCCTCGATGTCGAACTGTATGATGTTGAAGACAGCCTCCTTGACGACGTCCGCCGTCGGCCTTATCTGCATGCCCGCGGGCTCAAGCAGTTTCCTGCCCCGGGCCGTACCGGTGATGACTCGCATGGGTCACTCCCCCTTGTCATTTGCGTGATAGTACTCGTAAACTGCCTGCGCCGTGTTCTTCGGCACAGCCTTCTGAAGTTCCTCCAGGCTCGCGGCCTTTATGGCCTTCACGGTGCCAAAGTGCTTCAAAAGCTCGCTCCGTCGCTTTTCGCCCACGCCCTTTATGTCGTCGAGCGCTGAGTGCAGCTTCGCCGTGCGCAGACTGCGCTGGTACTCGATGGCGAAGCGGTGCGTCTCTTCCTGTATCGTGCCGATGAGCGCGAACACCGCCGGGTTGGAGCTGATGCCTATCTCCTCCCCTTCCGGTGTGGTCAGCGCACGGGTGCGGTGCTTGTCGTCCTTGACCATGCCGAACACGGGCAGCTCCAGCCCCAGGGAATGCAGGGTGTCCCGAGCCGCAGCGGCGTGGACGCTGCCGCCGTCTATGAGCAGCAGATCCGGCACCTCGCAGAACTTGAGGTCGCCGTCCATGAGCCGCTGGAAGCGGCGTCCCACGGCCTCGCGCATGGAGGCGTAGTCGTCCGGGCCGGTGACGTCCTTCATTTTGAACTTGCGGTAGTCGCGCTTGAGCGGCCTGCCGCGCACAAACACGGTCATAGCCGCAACTATGCCCTCCGAGCCGAGGTTGGAGACGTCGAAGGCCTCGATTCGCTCCGGCATCGAGGGCAGCTCGAGCGTTTTTTGCAGCCACTCGAGCGTCTTGAGCGTCTTTTGCGCCCCCGTCGCCGCGCGCTCGGATTCCTCCCGCGCATTGGTGACGGCGCTCTCCACCAGGCGCAGCCTGTCGCCGCGCTTGGGCGTCTCGACCGAGACCTTGTGCCCCGAGAGCTCCGTGAAGAGCTGCGAGAGCGCCTCGGCGTCCTCGGTCTCCGTGGGCAGGAGGATGTACTTCGGCCAGGCTCCGCGCCCTGAATAGTACTGCCTCACGAGGCCGGATACCGCCTCGCCGTCCTCCTCCAGCGGCTCCTCCATGAGCTCGAAGTCCTTGGCCGCGAGGTCGCCGCCGACGAAGTGGAGCACGGAAAAGCAACTCTTAGCTCCGCGGTAAAAGCCCACGGCGTCCGTGTCCGCATAGACGGCGGAGATGACGCGCTGGCGGTTCCCCAGGCCCTCGACGGCCCGGATGCGGTCCCGATAGGAGGCCGCAAGCTCGAAGCGGAGCTCCTCCGAGGCGGCAAGCATCTTCTCCGTCAGCTCATCGGTGAGCTGCTTGGTCTTGCCGCTGAGTATCATGGCGGCCTGCTCGATTGCGGCGCGGTATTCCTCGGCCGTGTGCCCGGCCATGCACCAGCCGGCGCAGGCGCCCATGTGGTAGTTGAGGCAGGGCCGCTGTTTTCCGATGTCGCGCGGGAATTTCCGCGAGCAGGTCGGCAGCAGCAGCGCCTTGGACACGGTGTCTATGATGTCCTTGGTGACGGAACGTCCCCCGAAGGGGCCAAAATAGCGCGCTCCGTCCTTTGCATAGCGGTTCGCGAGCGAGAAGGTCGGGTACTCGCTGCGCGTGTCGAGCCGGATGTAGGGATAGCCCTTGTCATCCTTTAAAAGTATATTATAGTACGGCTTGTGCCGCTTTATGAGCGAGTTCTCCAGCACAAGCGCCTCAAACTCGCTGGAAACGACGATGACGTCGAAGTCGTCCACCTTGTCGGCCATGGCGGCGACCTTTGGCAGGTGCTCGCCGCGGAAATAGCTCGAAACGCGGTTTTTCAGCGCCTTGGCCTTGCCGACGTAGATGACCTCGCCCCGCGCATCCTTCATTATATATACGCCGGGCAGCAGCGGGAGGCGGTTGGCCTTCTCGCGCAGTTCAGGGAGCTTAACGTTCATACTGCGCCTGCCTTTTCACGCTTTTCGCCATGGATGCACCAGGCCGTTATGGTGACTACGACCACCACACCGCCGACAAGCGCCCAGGTACCCGGAGCCTCGCCGTCGAAGATGAACACCCACACGGGGTTCAAAAGCGGCTCGAGCGCGCCGAGCAGTGAGCAGGCCAGCGGCGGGCAGGCACCCGAGGCCCGCCCCAGCAGCACATAGGGTATGCCGAGCTGAACTATACCGAGCACGAGTATGCAGCCCACCGACGCGACCGTGAGCTCGGGCGGATATATCACGATGAACGGTACGCTCACGAGGAAGGTGAGGCCGTGCGCCGTGAGTATGGCGCTCATGCGCTGGCTTTCGCTGGCGCCGTCGAGGCTCATGTAGTAGCAGGCGAAGGCCATGCCCGCGGCGATGGCAACGCAGTTGCCTGCGAGGTGCCCCGGCGTGAGCTGGTCGAAGAAAAAGAGCGAGATGCCCACCATAGTCAGTCCAACGGCGAGCACGTCTGCGCGTGAAAAGCGCTTTTTGAGGAACAGCGCCGAGAATACGACGATGAACATCGGCGCGGTGAACTGCAGGACTATGGAGTTTGCCGCCGTGGTGAGCTTGTTTGCCGCCACGAAAAAGGTCAGGGTGAGGCAGAGCGCGACGCCGCTGAAAAGACTGCGCCTGTCGGCGGTGTAGCGTATGCCGCGCGTGTGCATGTACACGAACATGACGAGGCCCGCGATGAGGCTGCGCAGTCCGGCGATGACCACAGAGTTCCACAGTATGAGTTTAATAAAAATGCCCGCTATGCTCCACAGCGCGGCGCACAGCAGCATCTCAAAGATCGCCCTGTTTTTCGACATCATATCACCAAACCTGAAACCTGCAAAAGCGGGGGCGTGCAGCAAACACGCCCCCGCCGTTACTTTGTCGCGCGGATCACTCAGAAAAATCGGAGTCGATAAGCTCGGAGAGCGTGGCAATGGCCTCGTTCTCATCCACACCATCGGCTACGATGTTGACGGCAGTGCCCTTCACAATGCCGAGAGAAAGCACGCCGAGAAGGCTTTTGGCGTTCACGCGGCGCTCATCTCTTTCGATCCAGATGCT
>OMDY01000238.1_pt1 | contig 31444 bp, 28 predicted proteins | sample 1645281 | NCBI WGS metagenome assembly OMDY01 (sample SAMEA103958145, study PRJEB25191) | human gut metagenome | biome: human-associated habitat [ENVO:00009003]; feature: intestine environment [ENVO:2100002]; material: feces | place: Germany | collected 2013/2015
CATCCTCGACCTCGCCGGCGTGGAGGCGGAGCGCATCTACATGGGCAAGCGCTCGGGCCGCCACAGCGCGGCGCAGGCCGAGATAAGCGCCCTGCTCATCGAAAAGGCACACGAGTACGCCCTTGTCGTACGGCTCAAGGGTGGGGACCCCTTCGTGTTCGGGCGCGGCGGCGAGGAGCTGCTCGCGCTGCGCGCGGCGGGCGTACACTGCGAGGCCGTGCCGGGTATTTCCTCGGCAATAGCCATCCCCGAGCTTGCGGGCATACCCGTGACGCACCGGGGCCTGAGCCGGAGCTTCCACGTCGTGACCGCGCACAGCGCCGCGTCTGGCGACACGCTGCCGGAGCACCTCGATGCCCTGGCGCGCACCGGCGGGACGCTGGTGTTCCTCATGGGCCTCTCCGCGCTTGGCGAGCTCAGCCGCAGGCTCATAGCCGCCGGGATGAGCCTGGACACGCCCGCCGCCGTAGTCTCCGGCGGAAACTCGCCGCACCCCGCCGACGTGCGCGGGACGCTCGCGAACATAGCGGAGCGCGCTGCGAAAGTAGAGGCCCCGGCGGTCATCGTGGTCGGCGCGGTGGCGGAGCTCTCGCTTGCGGATGCCTCGCTGCCGCTCTCCGGTGTGCGCGTGGCGCTCACCGGGACGGACGCGGTGCAGTCCAAGCTGCGCGCGCTGTTTTCCGCCGCAGGGGCACGGGTGTTCTCCGCGGCGCGCTCACGGGTGGCTCCGCTGGCGGCGCGGGTCTCGGAAGGGCTCGACGGCGCGGGCTGGGTCGTGCTCACGAGCGCGAACGGCGTGGAGGAATTCTTCCGCCGCCTGGCCGCAGAGGGCTTTGATCTGCGTCGGCTCGGCTCGCGGCGCTTTGCGGTCATCGGCCGGGCTACCGGCGAGGCGCTGCGCTCGCACGGGATAATCCCCGACCTCTGCCCGGAGCGTCAGACAAGCGCGGGGCTTGCCTCGGCGCTGCTTGAGACGGCGGAACCCGGGGCCGACGTGCGGCTCTATCGCTCGGCGCTGGCCGCGCGGGAGCTGCCTGAGGCGCTCTCCGGGCGCTTTTCCGTGACGGACACGCCGATATACACGGTGGAAACCGGGCTCGTCTCTGACACTGAGGCCGACTACCTCGTGTTTTCCAGTGCCGGCGGCGTGCGTGAGTTCTTCGCCGCAGGCGGCAAAATTGGCGGCGCAAAGTGCGTCTCGATAGGCCCGGTCACGAGCGCGGCGCTGCGCGAGTTTGCAGTTGACGTCCTTGAAGCTCCCGACATCTCCGCCGAAGGCATATTGAGCGCCGTTTTGTCCGACCACTGCGCTAAGCGCGCTTAAAAGTATCGCCCACCTTTGAAAAGGTGGGCGATACTTTTATTTTGCTTTTACTCACGTGCGGCACCAAAGATAAGCATATCCAGAAGCGTTTCGCCGGAGCGCACCATATTTTCGACACTCGCCAGCCCGCTTTCGCCGTTGAAACTGCCCAACAGCGGCCAGTAGACGCGGTCAATTGCCTCAAAATAGCGCTGGAGCTCCTCCTTCGTATGCCCTGGCCGCGGGGTCAGGCGTTCTGTCAGGCGGCGCGCAAACTCACGGTTCAACTCGCTGAGCGGCTCGTGCAGTTCCGCAACCTTCTCCTCAAGGCCGTGAGGCGTGCGGAACATGGCGTTCTCAAATATGGCCTTCTCGACCGGCCGGTCTGCAAAATACCGCTCGCGCTCAAGGAAGTACTCACGCATCACGCCGGATATGTCATCCCAGCACGCGTCATCCATTACCTGCCTCACCCGCTCGCTCAGCCGCGTGAACACCGCACCGGCGCACTTGAGGAACAACTCCTCCCTGCCGCTGAAATAGTGGTACATCATTCCCTTTGAAATGCCGTGGCCCGCACAGATGCCGTCCACCGTCACGCCCTCGTAGCCTAGGCGCGCGAACTCCTCCGCAGCTGCCTCAAGTATCAGCGCGCGGCTGCGCTCCTGTCTCTCGCTCTGCTTCAAGCTCCTTCCTCCCTTCGGCCGCCATGCCAAGCTCACCGGCCCACTCAAAGCCCTTCTTGGCAAGTATCACCGCTATTATCTCGTTTATCACCGCCGCCGCGGCTATCGTGCCCTGGATTATCCTCGCACACTCCGGCGCAGGGCCCTCAAGCACCGACACCGCTATTCCCGTGAACATCAGCGACACGCCCGAGTGCGGCAAAAGCGTGAAGCCCAGATACTTCCGCACCGTGTCCGGCGCGTGTGTCAGCGACGCGCCTATCCTTGCCCCGCCGTATTTTCCGACGGCTCGTGTAATTATGTAAACCGCTGTATAGACCCCTGCGCCCAGCACCAGGTGGTAATCAAGCGGGGCGCCGAGGTTGAGTATGATGACTATCATGCACACTCCGATCACGGGGTTCATGACCGACATGATGTCATCCAGCTGCTTTTGCTCTATCATGTTTGCAAACACCGTCGAGTATGCCATGCCGAGCAGCAGGAAATTGAGCGTCGGCATGGGCAGCACCGAGGAATTCAGCCACAAACCAAGCGCCGCGGTACCCAGCAGCGTCGCCAGCATAACTGAGAGCGAGGCGGCCTTTCCCCGCACCCGGCGCAGCAGCGCCCCGGCAAGTGCACCCGTCGTCGCTCCGATGAGCACCGGCAGGAACACCAGGAACATAACACCCGCGACCGATACGCCCGCCGTAGATATCGCCGCCGTGACGCCCGCAACGACCAGGAAAAACACCAGCGCCGCCACCAGGTCGTCCAGCACGGCCAGAGGTATGAGCGTGCTCGTGACCGGGCCCGCCGTCTTCATGTCCGTGACGATGGAGAGCGAGGGCGCGGGCGCCGTAGCCAGCGCGATGCCGCCGAACATGAACGCCAGGTACACCGGCACGTCCGTCAGTGCAAAAATGACCCCGAACACGGCGCTCACGCACACGAATGCGCCCAGAGACTCCGTTATGGTAGTCACGATTATCTGCTTGCCGGAGCTCTTCATCCGCTTCCAGATGAGCTCCGAGCCTATCATCAATCCAACGGTGCACTCCAGCACGCTCTCCGTTACATTATACCATTTTGCGTCAAGCAGCGCGTCGTCGATCAACCCCAGCGCGTGAGGGCCAAGCACCATGCCGGCCACCAGCCAGCCCAGAATAGCAGGCAGTCTCAGCTTTGCCGCCAGGCGTCCCACCAGATACGCCGCCACCATCGCCAGCAGCAGCCGCAGAATTTCCATAATCACTTCTGTCACCCCTGTGAAAATTATAGACGGTCCCGTCTGTTTTTGCATTATAGCAGAAATAGACGATACCGTCTGTAAATTTTCCTTGAACGTTTTGCACGCAGGGGGTATCATGGGGTGAATGAAGATCGTGGAGGGAAAAGGTATGGACGAGCAGAGGAACGACATCATAGAAGGGCGCAACGCCGTGCAGGAGGCTCTGCGGGCGGGGCGCGCCATTGACAAGATATACATAGCCCGCGGCGAAACCGACCGCGTGCTGGGCCACATTGCCGGCATGGCCCGCGACCGGGGCATAACGGTCTCGGACTGCGACAGGCGCAAGCTGGACGCCATGAGCGTAACGAAGGCGCACCAGGGCGTCATCGCCGTGTGCGCAGTACGCGAGTACGCCAGCGTGGACGACATATTCAAGGTCGCGGCAGAGCGGGGCGAGGAGCCCTTCGTCGTGGTCTGCGACGAGATATCCGACCCGCACAACCTGGGCGCCATCATCCGCAGCGCCGAATGCGCAGGGGCCCACGGGGTCATCATCCCCAAGCACCGCAGCGCGGGGCTGACAGCGATAGTCGGTAAGACGAGCGCGGGCGCGGCGGAGCACATGGCCGTGGCGCGCGTTGCGAGCATCGCCTCGGCGCTCGAGGAGCTCAAAAGCCGCGGGCTCTGGGTCTACGGCGCGGCGGCCGAGGGCAGCTCCCCCATGTGGGAGACGGATTTCTCCGGCCCCATTGCGCTGGTGATAGGCTCCGAGGGCGAAGGTCTGGGCAGGCTTGTGCGCGAGCGCTGCGACTTTCTGGTGAGCATACCGCTCAAGGGCAAGGTAAGCTCCCTCAACGCCTCCACCGCGGCGGCGGTGCTGATGTACGAGATACTCAGGCAAAAGACAAAATGAGTGCGGCGGCGCCCCTCCGGCAACTGGAGGGGCGCTTTTTCTGCTTCTGTCGACGCTCTCAGGCGAGAATTTACAAATTACCTCATTTTTATGCTTTAAGTTTCCGCCGCGGTATGATATATTGGTATTCGTATCTTTGCGCGTAGGCGCAAGAGAGGGTTTTGGATTTGACCGATAACGGAATTTCCCTTGAAGATAAACTGAACGACACTGTGGACGATATCTCGCTGGAAGCCATACTCGCCGAGTATGGCGATTTTGGCTTGGGCGTACCGCCCGAGGACGAGGTCAGCGCGCGCTCGAGGCGCATAGTGATGGAGGCGCTCGGCGAGACCTTCGCCGGGACCGCCGACAGCGCTGAGGCCGAGGGCACCGAGGGCTTCCCCTCCTACGCGGACGAGGCGCCTGCTCGCGAGTATCGGCCCCGCCGCGCCCGGAAGTCCTCCCGACGCCGTGAGCGCGAGCGCGAGGAGCTGCGCGAATACCGCCCACGACGCGAGCGGGAGTACGAGCGCTATGAGGCCTACGAGCCTGCCGCCCCGGTCATACCAGACGAGGACGACGACGTAAAGGTCTACCGCCCCGGCATGGGCAAGCTGCCCGAGGGCGACGAGGACGTCAAGGTCTACAATCTCGGCGACGTCATAGCAGAGGCAGAGCGCCGCTCCGCCAACTGGAACATCTCCCGGCCCGGGGACGAGGCCGGCTTCGTGTCCCGTCCCATTGAGCCCGCCGCGGAAACGGCGAACTTTACGCACGCGGCTTTCAGCGAAGATTCCTTCCAGGTCAGCGAGCCTTCGTACGACGCGGAGCCCGACTATGGGCAGGAATACGCTCCCGCGCCGGAGTATATCCCCGAGCAGGAATACGAGACCGAGCCCGAATATTCCGCCGAACAGGAATATGAGCCCGAGCAATACACGCCCGACGCCTTCGAGAACATACGCACCGGCGGTTACGGTCTCGAGGACGAGGACGCGGAGTATGCCGCCGAGGGCTCCGAGGATGAAGAGCCGCCCGCGCCCAGGCGCCGCTTCCGGCGCGGCGGGGCCGAGAAGCAGGCCGGACCTGTGCTCGGTACGCTGGCCATACTCGGCTACAAGCTGCGCCGCGCGATGATCGCGGGCGAGGCGGCCGCTGTGGAGGACGAGGTCGAGACCGGGCCGGAGATGCCCGCCGACCGCGCCGCGAAATATTATGCGGCAAACGTCTCCTCGCTCAAGATACGCTTCAGGCTGGCGCTGTTTTTCAGCGTCATACTCTGCTGGATATCCTTCGGTCTGCCCACTGCAGGTGCACTGGGACACGACCTCAAGACCACGTCTCTCGTCTGTCTCGCCCTGGAGCTGACGGTGGTCATGCTGGGGCTGGACATCTTCACTAACGGCATAATGAGCATGGTGCGCAACCGCCCGGGGCTCTGGACGCTGGTATCCTTCTCATGCGTCGCCTCGGCGCTGGACGCTGTCGTGAGCTATGCGGTCGGTACCGCCGGCTGGGGCCTGCCCTTCTGCGGGGCGGCGGCGCTCTCGATGACCTTTGCGCTCTGGGGCGCGCTGCTCACGGCCCGAGGCCTGCGGCTCTCTGCCAAGGCACAGGAGCTGGCCGAGGACCCCTTCTGCGTCAGCGCCGAGACTGGCGTACTCGACGAGGGCGCGGCGCTCATAAAGTTCAAGCGGCCTACGACCGGCTGGCTGCGCCGCTCCGAGGAACCGGACGCGGCGGAAAATGTCTTTTCCTCCCTGGCCCCCTGGCTCATTGCGGCGAGCCTGCTGCTCTCTGTGATCGCCACGGCCGTGACCAGGAGCTGGACCAGCTTTTTCCGCGTTCTCGCGGCGATATCCTCCTGCTGCGCGCCATTTGCAGCCTTTCTTGCCTGCGCCCTGCCCTACGCGGTGCTTGCCAGGCGGGTTTTCCGCGCCGGTGCGGCGGTGGCCGGCTGGCCCGGCATACGCGACATTGGCCGCTCCCAGCGGCTGGTCGTGACGGACACGGACCTTTTCCCCAGCGATTCCGTCTCCATAGAGAGCATACGCATTCTTGACGGACTGCAGCCTGACCGTGTCATCTCCGCCGCGGGCAGTCTGATCTGCGCCTCCGGCAGCGGGCTTGCGCCGAACTTCCTTGAGCTGATGCGCAAAAACGGCTGTTCCATGCTCCGCGTCGAGGATTTCTGCTGCCACGAGGGTGGCGGCCTGACCTCCATAATCGAGGGTCAGGAGGTCATCTGCGGCAGCGCGGGCTTCATGCGGCTGATGGGCATCATGATACCCCAGAAGCTGGCCTCGCGCAGCTCGGTATTTATTGCAATAAGCGGAGTGCTGACCGGCATCTTCAACATCAGCTATGAGCCGACGGGCCCCGTGCGCGCCGCGCTGGCGAGCCTGCTGCATTCGAACCGCAACCCGCTTTTCGCCGTGCGCGATTTCCTTGTGACGCCACTGATGTTGCGTCAGAAGTATCGCCTGCCGACAGACGGTTTCGACTTCCCGCCCTTTGCGCGGCGCTACGAAGTCTCCGGCGCGGAGCCGGGCGAGGACAGCCAGATTTCCGCGCTTCTCTCCCGCGAGGGCCTCGGCTCCTTCGTCGAGGTGGCGGACTGCGGACGAAAGGCGTACATAGCCTCCGCGCTGGGCACCATTCTCGGCGCCCTCTGCGCCGTTGTCGGCGTGGTACTGTTCTTCATCCTCATCGTCACCGGCGGCGTCGGCGCGGTCACTGCGGCGAACGCCATGGCCTATATGCTCCTGTGGACGGCACCCGTCCTGGTCGCCGCCATAGCCTCCGCCGTCTGAGTTCATCGTTTCGCTGCGCGCGACGCGCGCGTTTAAAAGTTTCGTCCACCTTTTCAAAGGTGGTGGAGTCCAGAGGCAAAGCCTCTGGCCGCGCTCCGCAGAGCGCGGAACTCTCTTGTGCTTAATGAAGCGCAGGAGGGGGTCTAAGGGGGAACCCTCGCCGGGGTTTCCCCCCCTTTGCGTTTGTACGTGTGCGCCGCTACGTTGGGTGCTTGACGTTACGTCCTACTGCCTTTTCGACCCCATTTCTTTTGGCAAGAGAGTTCCGCGCTTAAGCGGAACACGCAGAGCACGGTGGATATGCTCTCGCCGCTCCTCATAAAAAGCCCTCCTTTTACATTTTTCCACTATCCACGTCTCCCCCCGCCCCTGTCTTTCGGGCGGGTTTTTTGCCTATTGCCAAGGTCGTGCAAATATTGTATAATTGTAAGCTGTCAGTTGGCGAAAATACTATGTATTTAGTTTATATAAGGAGAGGACCAACACATGAGCTATGCATCCAAGGACATCCGCAACATCGCGCTGCTCGGACACGGCGGCAACGGCAAGACCAGCCTCGCCGAGAGCATCCTCTTTCTGACCGGCGTAACCGACAGGCTCGGCAGCACCGCCGCGGGCAACTCCGTCTCGGACTACGACCAGGAGGAGATACGCCGCCAGATCAGCATCTCCGCCAGCACCATGTACACCGAGTACCAGAAGACCAAGATTAACATCATCGACACCCCGGGATACTTCGACTTTGCCGGCGAGGTCGCCCAGGCCCTGCGCGTCGCGGACATCGGCATCATCTGCGTCTCCGCGAAGGACGGCCTGAACGTCGGCGCCGAGAAGGCCTGGAAGGCTCTTTCCGACGCGGGAGTGCCCCGTGCCATATACATTTCCAAGGTCGACGAGGAGCACGCCGACTTCTACAAGACCTTTGAGCAGCTGCGCGAGAAGTTCGGACCCTCGCTCAGCCCCATGTCCGCCCCCATCATGGAAGGCGTCAAGGTCACCGGTCTGGTCGATATCCTCGCCCGCAAGGCCTACAAGTACGAAGGCAAGAAGCGCAGCGAGATCCCCATGCCCGCCGACATGGCCGACCGCGTTGAGGAGCTCTACAGTGAGATCGCCGAAAACGCCGCCGGTACCAGCGAGGAGCTGATGGACAAGTACCTCGAGACCATGGAGCTCTCCTCCGAAGAGATCTACGGCGCCCTGGGCACCGGCATTGCCGAGTGCGAGATCACGCCCGTATTCTGCGGCAGCGCCGTCACCGGTCTCGGCACCATCGTCCTGCTCGACGCCATCAAGAACTTCTTCCCCTACCCGCGTGAGGGCGGCAAGCGCGTTGACGAGAACGCTCCGGCCAAGGCCATTGTCTACAAGACCATCTCCGACCAGTTCGGCAAGTTCTCCCTCTTCAAGGTCATCTCCGGCAAGGTCACGCCCGACATGACCCTCGTGAACGCCCGCTCCGGCGCGCAGGAGAAGCTCGGCCACATCTACTACATGCAGGGCAAGAAGAACGTCGAGGTCCAGGAGATCGGCTGCGGCGATATCGGCGCGGTGAGCAAGCTCTCCGACACCAAGACCGGCGACACTCTCTGCGACGCGAAGGCCGTTGAGGCTGCCCCCGGCATCGAGTACGCCGTCCCCTGCTACTCCATGGCCATCGCCCCCAAGACGAAGGGCCAGGAAGACAAGGTCGCCCAGGGCCTCGCGAGGCTCGGCGAGGAGGACCGCTCCTTCACCATCACCAACAACGCGGAAACCAAGCAGATGGTCATCGCCGGCGCCGGCGACATCCACCTGGACGTCCTCTGCTCCAAGCTCAAGAACAAGTTCGGCGTCGAGGTCGAGCTCAGCCCGGCCAAGGTGCCCTATCGTGAGAAGATCCGCAAGCCTCTCAAGGCTCACGGCCGTCACAAGAAGCAGTCCGGCGGTCACGGCCAGTTCGGCGACGTCTGGATAGAGTTCGAGCCGCAGGACGAGCAGGAAGATATGATCTTCGCCGAGAACGTCTTCGGCGGCAGCGTGCCGAAGAACTTCTTCCCCGCCGTTGAGAAAGGCCTGCGCGAGTGCTGCACCAAGGGCGTCCTCGCCGGCTACCCGATGGTCTTCCTCAAGGCCACCCTCTACGACGGCTCCTACCACCCCGTCGACTCCTCCGAAATGGCGTTCAAGACCGCTGCCGGCCTCGCCTACAAGGAGCTCGTCAACGCGAGCCCGGTCATCCTCGAGCCCATCGGCCTGCTGAAGGTCACCATCCCCGATGCCAACATGGGCGACATCATGAGCGACATCAGCTCCAAGCGTCGCGGCACCGTCATGGGCATGAACGCTGAGGGCGGCATGCAGACCGTCGAGGCTGAGGTCCCCATGGCTGAGATGAGCAGCTACGCCATCGATCTGCGCTCCATGACCCAGGGCCGCGGCTCCTTCACCCTCGAGTTCTCCCGCTACAACGAGGCTCCTGCCGCCGTGCAGCAGAAGATAATCGAGGACGCCAAGGCCAACGCCGACGAGTAATCCCAATCTTTTCGACCACACGGGCCGCCGTTTCGACGGCGGCCCTCTTTACAGGTGATTTCAATGACAATGAGAACCAAAAAAGTAAAATATCTCTCTGCCCTGCTCTGCCTTGCGCTTGCGCTCGGCATACTGTCCGGCTGCGGCTCCGAGGCCGCGCAGCCCGAGATGAGCGAGGTCGTCTCCGCCGTAGAGGCCGTTGTGCCCACCGAAAACATGACCGAGCTCGACGCCAACTATCTCAAGAACGTCTTCAAGCTCGAGGAGGGCGACTACGCCGACTGCCTCGTAATGACCACCAACGTCGGCACGACCATAGACGAGTTCGGCATCTTCAAGGGCGCGGACAGCACCCAGGCCGCTGAGCTCAAGACCGCCGTAGAGGAGTATCTTCAGTTCAGGCTCGACTCCTGGATGCCCGAGTATCTGCCCGAGGAGTTCCCCAAGCTCCAGGGCGCGCAGCTCTGGACCGAGGGCGACTACGTGATGTACGCCATTCTCTCCGATGAGGCCAAGACCGCCGCAGGCGACGCCTTCACCGCCTGCTTCGCGGCCTGATTTGATGCACACATCACCCTTTTGAGGTCTTTACCATGAAAAGAAACGCTAAAAACTCCATGTTCTTTGTGTGGACTATCGCCATTTTCATCTGCATGATAATGGTGTTCTGCGCACTTATCTTCTCCTCCTGCGGCACCGGCGCGGACGTGCCTGTCACGACCGACCCTCCCGCAGAGAGCGAGCAGCCCGCCGACAGCGGGGACGAGACTTCCGACGTCACGGCCGACCCGAACGCTGCTGTCACTGACGGAGGCGAGGGCACTACCGCTACGGACGCGCCTCAGACCTCTTCCGTCGTGCTCGGTGAGACCGAGGACGCGGGACAGGAGTACATCGACAAGCTCACCTTCCTGGGCGACAGCACGACTTACGGCCTGAAATACTACGAGGTCCTCTCCGGCGGCAAGAACACCACCCAGGTCTGGACCCCCGCCAGCGGCACGCTCACGCTCTATAACTACGCCACTGCCACCATCGTCTTCCCCGAAGACGGGCAGGAGATAAGCATAGTCGACGCGGTGACGCGCAAGCAGCCGGAGTATCTGGTCATCACACTGGGCGTCAACGGCGTGGCCGAGATGGACGAAGACTGGTTCAAGCAGGACTACACAGCACTTGTCCAGAGCATCCAGGCCGCGAGCCCCGACACCAAGATAATCTGCAATTCCATCTACCCCGTTGAAAACGACTACGAGCACATAAACTCCATCAACAACACGAACATACCCCAGGCCAACGAGTGGATAAAGGCCGTGGCGGAGGCCACGGGCTGCAAGTACGCGGACAGCGCCAGCGTCCTCAAGGCCGAGGACGGCAGCCTCCGCGAGGACTACGGCAACGGCGACGGCATCCACTTGAATGCCGATGGCTTCAACGCCGTGCTCGAGTACCTGCGCACCCACGCATATCAATAAGCACCAAGTCCCCCGGACATCGGTCCGGGGGACTTTTCCGTTCACCGGCACATGCCGGGGCGGGACGTGCCTGTCAGGAGGTTTGCAAAACAGTCCGGGGCCGGGTCGCGCACTGCGCGGTAGCCCTCAATCTTCACGGGGCGCAGTCTGGAGTAGTTATAGCTCGAAAGCGGACGGTCGAAGGCGTCAAAGCTGTGGGCCGCGACGAGATATCCTCCGGGTGTGCTGTCGGTTATCAGCAGCGTGTGATAGTACCTCCCGTCGGGGCCGCCCAGCTGTACTATGTCGCCGATTTGAAGCTCGCCTAGCTCAGCGTCGCGCCCCCAGGGGCCCGCGCCCTCGTTGGTCGTCAGGAAGTCGTGCAGATACTGCACACTCGTCCAGGACGGCGTCCGGTCGGAGGCGCTGTTATAGTACCAGCCGAAGGTATCCTTGCAATTCATCGTGCAGCAGCCGGCCAGAATGCACTGGGAAATGAAGTTGGTGCAGTCGCCGCCGATGCCCGTGAAGTTATAGAAAAGCGGATTGCGCCCGTAGGCCCAGCGTCGGGCATACTCCCTCGCCCGGCGGCGGTCGTATTCCCTCTCCTTGAGCATAAAAAATCACCTCACGGCATAATACGCCGTGAGGCGGTATTTTGCTGTATCGCCGCTCAGCCGCGGCGGTGCTCAGGAGCGCAGAAGGGCGCGAGCCGCTTTGACAGTGTGGCGGCGAGAAATATCTTGGCCGCGTCGGCGGGGATGAAGGGCAGCACGCAGGCGGAGAGCACCGCTGTGACACTGGCCGCCTCTCCCGCACGGGCATAGACCGCGACATACCAGGCCGTACCCAGAGCGTAGCAGGCCAGCAGTCCCGCGCACATTGAGAGTATGAGCGCCGGCAGGCTCCTCCCGAAGCGCTCGGCCCCCAGCCCGGCGATGAAGGCTGCGGGCAGGAAGCCGAGTATATATCCCCCCGTCGCCCCCAGCAGTGCGCCCGCGCCTCCCTGGAAGCCGGAGAACACCGGCAGACCCAGCGCGCCGAGGAGTATATACAGCCCAAGCGCCGCCGCGCCCCGGCGGGCTCCCAGCGTTCCGCCCACGGCAAACACTGCGAAGGTCTGCATCGTGAAGGGTATCGCCGCCGGTACGCTCAGCCAGGCGCAGAGCGCAATAAGCGCCGCGGATATCGATATGTATGCCATGTCTCTTGTCTTCATACTTTTCCCCGGAAATAAAAATGCGCGGGGGAGAAGATGCGCCCTCTCCCCCGTTTTTCTCAGCCGACGACCCTCTCGCCGCCGACGAACACAGTTTTGACGTTCAGCTCCGCGTCCAGGACCACTATATCGGCCCGCTTGCCCGGGGCCAGCTCGCCGCAGTCCGTGAGGCGCACGGAGCGCGCGGGGGTGCTGGTCGCGGCCCTGATTGCGTTCTCGAGCGGCACACCGAACTTGACGGCGCGTCTGACAGCCTCGCCCACGTTTATGCTGCTGCCCGCGAGCGTACCGTCCAGCAGTCTGGCAACGCCGCCGCCCAGCCTTATGGGCAGGCCGCCGAGCTCATAGTCGCCGTCGGGCATACCGGCGCAGCGCAGGGAGTCGGAGATGAGCGCCGCGTGCTCGCCGAAGAGCTGCATTGCCAGGCGGACGGCCGCCGGGTGCAGGTGCAGCCCGTCGCAGATGAGCTCCACCGTAGCGCCCGCATCAAAGGCCGCGCCGATGACGCCGGGCTTGCGGTGGTGGAGGCCCGGCATCCCGTTGAAGAGGTGCGTCGTGTGGCTAGCGCCCGCCTCGTAGGCACGCATGGCGGTGTCGTAATCCGCCTCCGTATGGCCCACGGACACGGTGCAGACGGGCGAGACACGCTTTATGAACTCCATGCCGCCCTCGACCTCCGGCGCAACGGTGACGAGTCTCACCGCTCCACCCGAAGCCTCGTTGAGACGCATGAACATGTCCGCGTCGGGCGCATGCAGGTTCTCCGGGTTCTGCGCGCCGCGCTTGTTGTAGCAGAGGAAGGGGCCCTCGAGGTGTATGCCCGCACAGCGCGCGCCGGGCAGTGCTCCGGCATTTTTAACGCAGGCCATGGCGGGCATGAGCTGATGCTCCTTGAGCGTCATGGTTGTGGCCAGGAAGCTGGTAACGCCGTTTTCGGCGTAGTAGCGGGAGGTGACGCTCAGGGCCTCGGGATCGCCGTCGGAGTGGTCACGATTCATCGCGCCGTGGGTGTGGACATCCACAAAGCCGGGGACCACATAGCAGCCCGCTGCGTCCAGGCCCTCGCCCTCAAATTCGCCCACGCCTTCGATAGTTTTGCCGAAACTGAGGGCGACATCATGGAACTTTCCGTCGCGGAGAAATACCTTGCCGTTTTTTATTAGCATTTATATCGCTCCTTATACCTTATTTTAGTTGACTAAATCTATGTTTGAGGGTATTATTCTTCTGTTATGAATTTCTCTCAGGGAGGCATATAAAATGTCAGGTGTTATTTCGAGAGGTGTCCGTGCCCCTATCATACGCGAAGGCGACGACATAGTCAAGCTCACCGCCGACGCCGTTGAGGCCGCCATGGCCGAGGACGGCTTCAAGCTGCACGAAAGGGACATCGTCGCCGTCACCGAGAGCGTCGTAGCCCGCTCCGACGGCAACTACGCCTCTGTTGACGACATTGCCGCCGACGTGCGCGCCAAGCTGGGCGGCGAGACCGTCGCCGTCGTGTTCCCCATCCTCTCCCGCAACCGCTTTGCCATCTGCCTGCGCGGCATCGCCCGCGGCTCCAAGAAGGTCGTTCTCATGCTCTCCTACCCCTCCGACGAGGTCGGCAACCACCTCTTTGACGAGGATACGATGGACGACAGCGGCGTCAACCCCTATGCCGACGTGCTCACGCTGGCCAAGTATCGCCGCATCTTCGGCTCCATCCGCCACCCCTTCACCGGCGTGGACTACGTCGAGTACTATGAGAACATCATCCGTGAGGAGGGCGCGGAGAGCGAGATAGTCTTCGCCAACCGCCCCGAGACCGCTGCGACGCTGGCGGACAACATACTCTGCTGCGATATCCACACCCGTCAGCGCACCCAGCGCCGCATCCGCGCCGCCGGGGCCAAGAACGTGCTGACCCTTTGCGATATACTCAACGCCCCCGTGAACGGCAGCGGCTACTGCCCCGAATACGGCCTGCTCGGCTCCAACAAGGCCACTGAGGACAAGGTCAAACTCTTCCCGAAGAACGCCCAGTCCGTGGCCGACGGCATCCAGGCCGAGCTGCTGAAGCGCACCGGCGTCAAGGTCGAGGCCATGGTCTACGGCGACGGCGCCTTCAAGGACCCCGCGGGCAAGATCTGGGAGCTGGCCGACCCCGTCGTCAGCCCCGGCTTCACCGATGGCCTGCGCGGCCTGCCCAACGAGCTCAAGCTCAAGTACCTCGCTGACAACGAGTTTGCCGGTCTCTCCGGCGATGAGCTCAAGGCTGCCATCCAGGAGTCAATCCGTCAGAAGGACGCGGACCTCAAGGGCCACATGGTCTCCGAGGGCACCACGCCTCGCCGCCTCACCGACCTCATCGGCTCCCTCTGCGACCTGACCAGCGGCAGCGGCGACAAGGGCACGCCCATCATCGTAGTGCAGAACTACTTCAAGAACTACGCCGAATAAAGCGGCCTTGCGGCCGGGGGGAGGTAAGCCATGAAATGCCCTAACTGCGGGATGGACATAGTCATCGCCACGCACCTGTGCCCGCACTGCGGCTATGAGCACGACTTCGACGGCGCCATAGAACCCCGGCGAGACATTCCGGAACCCTGGGACCTCACTTCGGACTCGACCCGCCGTCGCGATCAGCGCGAGCGAGAGGCGCGCATACGCGCCGCCCGGAGTGAGGAAAAGGCCCGGCGCGAGGCGCTCAGGGAGGCAGGCGGCGTCTATGTCCGGGACGAGCGCGTCAGTGAGGCGCGCGACAGCAGCTCCCGGGATGAGGACGCCGGCGAGCGCATCTGGGGGTTCACGCGAACACTGGTGCTGGCCAGCCTCGTTATATGCGCGGTGCTGCTCTTCGCCGCCGCCGCGTTCTATATTACCGGGGCCTATTTCGAGCTCGACGGGCGCTACACGAGCAGCTATGCCTATATGGTGCTGCCGGAGCTGAGGTTCTTCGACATGGTCTTTGGCGCGGCCTGCACGGGCATCGGGCTTATCGTCGTCGCCGCATTCGCGGCATTTAAGCGAGGAAAACGCTCAGGAAGTGGGCTTTTGGTCTTCGCTGCGGTTCTCTTCTGCATCGCGCGCTTTGCCTACGCAGTTGCACTCACAGCGGCTTTCGACCTCGGATCGGAGTACCTTCTCTCCGTCGGGGACTGGCTCATACCTATAGTTTTGTATCTCGTTGTCGTCCTGCTGATCGTCCGCAAAAACCCCGCCTTCAATGTGGATGAGGGAACATAAAGGCACCCACATCCGTCAAAGGAACAGCCTGCCGCTTGCATTGGGCGGCGGGCTGTGTTATATTTATGTAAACCCTGGGGCCGAAGCCCCGCTATTGGAGGCGCATCCATGATAAGAAATAAGAAGCTGCGCGCCGCTGCCGCGTTCCTTGCGCTGGTGATAACTGCGCTGGCATTCATGCCCGCTGGTCCGGCGCTTGCCGTCTCGCAGTCCGAGATAGACGCGCTCGAGGAACAGCGCGACGAGCTAAAGGCTCAGCGCGAGGAGATGCAGGCCGGGATAGACGAGCTCAAAGACCAGCAGGCCGGCGTGCTTGAGCAAAAGCGAGCCCTTGACGAGCAGAATGAGGTCTACCGCCAGGAGCTGGAGCTCATCGAAGAGCAGGTCTCGCTCTACACCCGCCTTGTGGACGAAAAGGCCGCGGAACTTGAAAAGGCTACGGAAGCTGAGGCCGAACAGCTGGCAATATACAAACAGCACGTCCGCGCGATGGAGGAAAACGGCGACTATACATATCTCTCCATCATTTTCGGCTCCAAGAGCCTGTCCGAGCTCATGAGCAACCTCGACATGATAGGCGAGATAATGGACGCGGACAAGCGCATCTATGACCAGTACACCGCCGCGCGCGAGGACGCTGAGGAGATAAAGGCCGAATATGAGGCCACTTTGGACGCGCTCTCCGACAAGCAGGCAGAGTATGAGGCCGAAAAGGCCGACCTCGAGGCCAAGATAGCTGAGGCAAGCGCCATGATAGAGCAGCTTGAGGAGGAGATAAACAGCAATTACGACCTCTACCTCGAAGTTCTGGCTCAGGAGGAAGCGCTTGAGAGCGATATTCAGAGCATGATCGCCGAGCTGGAGCGTCAGGAGGCCGCGAACAGCATCACGAGCACGGGCACTTATATATGGCCCCTGCCCGGCTACTCCCCCGGCTCCGCCTACGGCTGGCGTATGCATCCCATCTACAATGAGATGCGCTTCCACGCGGGCGAGGACATCGGCGCGCCGAGCGGCACGCCCATACTCGCGGCGGACAGCGGCATGGCAACGGTCATCCCCGATAACGGCAACGGCTACGGCAACTACATCATGATAAACCACGGCGGCGGACGCGTGACGCTCTACGCCCACATGAGCGCCTTTGCCATTTCAAACGGCGCCACAGTGAATCAGGGCGACGTCATCGGCTATGTCGGCTCGACCGGCAACTCCACCGGCCCGCACCTCCACTTCGAGGTCCGCGTGAACGGCGCGACGACCGACCCGAAACAGTACTTCAACTTCGGCTGATAAAAACCCCGGCCCAACCACGGACCGGGGTTTTTCATAGCTGCGCTGCACAGGAAAACCGGGGGCCCTCAAAAGGGTCCCCGGTTTTCCTGTTTTCAGTTCACGGCGCAAGCGTCTCGCCGCCGCTTTCTGCCAGGGCGTCGCTCTCGGGCAGGAGGGTATCGGTATCCTCGCCCTCACCCTTGCCGGCGTCGGTCGTGTCCTCACCGCTCTCGTCGGCGGCGGTGTCCGTTACCGCAGGACTTGCCGTGGCGGCGTCAGTCGTACCAGTACCGGATGACTTTATCTCGATCACCCGCAGCTGGTCCGCCGTAAAATCGGTGCTGGTTGTGACGGCCTCGGTTATGCGCGCCACAGCCGCCTCGCTCAGGCCCTCCGCAGGCGCAGGCACCGCAACGGTCACACCCTCGTCGGATATGTACACCACGCAGTCCGAGAAGTCTTTTGCTATTAGCGTGTTCTCGAGCTGCGTCTCAAGCATCGACCAGTTCGCCATCGCCGCTATCGCGTTCATCGCGCTGTCTATCGTCTCCTGCGAGGCGCTCTCGGCGCTCGCCGCCGTCTGGAGAAGCCCAAGCGCCTCGTCGCGCGAGGTCTGGCGGGTCAGCCTGGCCTGGGCAAAGTAGTCGGAGGCAGGTTCAGCGTCCGTATCCGTGCCCAGTGAGGCCATGTTCTCGTCCTCGGCCTTTACCATGGCCGGGTCTGCTGCGCCCCAGCTGTTGTTGTACGACCAGTTCAGATATACCGCCGCACACACGAACAGCAGCACCGCCGCAATGATGATGTTACGTTTTACCTTTTTCACGTTTCTTGCCTCCCAAATTTTAGTCGCTCCGCTCCATGCTCAGCACTTTTATCCTGTCGCTGCCGAAGCCCGTGTAGGCGGACACCGCGTTCACGATGTCGAGCCGCACCCGCGCGCTCTCCGCGCCCTCGCAGACCACCGCCACGCCCTCGTCAGAGTACAGCACACTCACCCGGCCCGCGCCGGATATCTCAGTCAGTACGGCCTCCAGCCGCGCCTCGGACTCGGTACGGCCCTCGTCCGGCTCCGCTCCTCCCCCTCCGCCAGTCGGCCACAGGATCAAAAGCAGACCCAGCAGCAAAAGGAGCAGCAGGTATTTATACTTTCCCAGGGTCTCCAACGCACGGCTCATGTGCTCTCCTCCCAGCTCTGGCGCTCCGGCGGGATGCCGAGCTCCGCCTCTATCGCGCGGGACAGCGCGGCGCGTCCTCCCTCCGCACAGCTCACGCGGCACTCCCAGGGATACCAGAAGCCCTCCTCACTCCAGCGGGCCGTCACCGACGCCTCCGACGCAGAAAGGCCCAGCGCGTCCGCTTTGTCCAATATATATGCGGCGCACTCGCGCTCTATGATAGTCCGATTCAGCCTGTCCGCCTCCTCCTCTGCGCCGTCCGCAACGGCTCTCGCAGCCTCGCCGTAGCGCGCTATCGCCTCCGGAAGAGCCTGCATGTCCAGCTCCACTACCGGCGAGAGCAGTGCCGCGGCCATTACCACACCGCAGGCCGCGCGCAAGACCCGCTTCGGCCGCCCCTCCGGGCAGAGCGCAAGGGCCAGGGCGCAGAACACCGCCGCGCCCACCAGCGCGCGCAGCCACTCAGTCAGCACGCTCATCCGCTCACCGCCTTCGTCACGGATATGATGGATATGAACAGCATCAGCGCCGAGGCGCCGACTACACCGAGCACCATGCCGAACACGCCGCCAAGCTCCGAAATGAGCCCGGAAATGCGCTTGTCCGCGAATGCCGCGGCCAGAGCCGCCGCCGCCTTGTAAAACAGATAGCGAAGCCCCAGCATCAGAAAGGGCGCGAGGCAGACGCAGGCCGCCGCGATGAGCCCGAAGGCGCCTACGGCGTTTTTCAAAAGCCCTGCACCTGCGACGACGGTGGATGCCGCGTCGGATATGACGCCGCCCACCACGGGCAGAGCCGCAGAAATGGCAGTCTTGGCCGCGCGCGAGGTCACTGCGTCCGCCGCGCCCGTAACTGCCCCGGTGATGCCCAGCCAGGCGGTGAAGGCGGTCATTATGACCGTCGTGGCGATCCCTGTCACCTTGCTTATGAGCTTGGACGCCCCGTCTATCGCCGGGCTGTCGAGCGCCGCCGAGGCCGTCCGTGCCGCGAGGCATATGTAGGCCAGCGGCAGCAGCAGGTTCCGCGCGGCCGTCATGAGTATGTCCATAAATAGCGCGGTAGCCGCGTACTTTGCCGCCGCACTGGTGACGGCTCCACCGGCCGCCGCGGCGGCGGTCAGGCAGGGCAGCAGCGCACGGGAAAATGTTTGCAGATCCTCCAGTGCGGCGACTCCAGCCTCAATGCAGCTGCCTGCGTCTGAAAACGCCACGGCCGAGACGGCAAGGCAGCCCGCGAGACCAACGTAGCGCCCGGTCGAGCCGTCCGTGAATGCCGTGGCCAGGGAGCAGAGCAGCGCTATGGCCACCAGCTTGGCCGCCGCGCCCGCCGCCGAGCGCCAGAGTGAGCCCAGCTTGTCCCAGACCGCATCCGCCAGCCGCGAGAGCATGCCCTCGGGCTCCAGAGCGTCCTCTACCCCCACGTCGCCAAGAATGTCTCTGGCCTCGTCCGGCATCGCCTCCTCGGCCTCCGCGATGTCCAGCGCGTCGTAGAGTTCCGACTGCGCGTCCGAGGCCAGTACGGGCGTACACAGGGCAATGCACACGAACAGCGCCAGCACCAGCCGCCTCATACTATGCCCTCCACAGTGTCCAGCAGCGCGGAGATGAGCGGCAGGGCGCAGACCAGCGCCGCCGCGGCCCCCGCGAGCTCCACCGCCGAGGCGAGCTGGCCGCTGCCCGCGTCCTTGCAGGCCTCGGAGCCCAGAGCGCAGATGATGCCTATGCCCACGCACTTGACCACCGGCGTAAAGAGCGCGGGCGAGAGCCCGGAAAGCTCCTGCGCACGCTCCGCCGCACCTATGATGTCCTCCGCGAGGCCCAGTGTGGCTATGAGTATCGCCGCGCCGGCCGCAAGGCCGAGGCAAAGCGCAAGCTCCGCGTTGGATTTCCTGAGCAGCAGTACCATGAGCGCCGCACAGACGCCCGCAGCCGCTGCCTTCGCCGCCAGCTCCATCTCAGAACATGAACAGGCTCTTGATGAGCGCGAACAGCTCGCTGATCTTCTGCACGACGAGCACGAGGACGATGATGAGGCCCGTAATCGTCACCATGAGCGCCTGCTCCTCCCTGCCCGAGCGCGTCAGCAGAATGTTCAGCACGGCGACGAGTATGCCCACCGCCGCGACCTTGAATATGAGTTCGACCTCCATTTGCCGCCCACCTTTTCCTTTCAGTACAGGACTATCGCCAGTATCAACCCCGCGCCCGCCGCGAGGCCTGCGCGGAGCTTGCCCATGACCTGAGCCTCCTGCGCCGCGCGCTCCGCCTCGCGCCGCAGCTCAAGCTCGCAGGCACTTATCGCCGAGGCCTGCTCAGCGGCGCCGTAACGGCCAAGGCTGCCGCCCAAGTTTTCCATTGCCGCGCGTGCGGCATCGTCTATGTCCAGGAGGTCCAGCGCCCCACGCCAGATCTCAGAAAATTCCGCCCCGCCCAGGTTTTCCAGCCCCGCGCAGACCGCCGCATAAAATTTGCGCGTCGGCTCCAGGCCGTTTACGGCAAGACGTTCCGCCGCCTCCGGCATAGGCGCGAGGCGGGAGACTATCTCTCCCCGCAGCAGCTCCAGGCCCGAGCATAGCGCGGATATGAGCCGCGCCCGCCTGCGCAGCCGAAGCGCCTCTGAAAATCCCCAGGCGGCAAATGCCGCAGCTATCAGCGCCGCTCCCATAAGCCTCATCCGCCGAGCACCTCCAATCTGTAACGCCGCTCCCCCGCTCGCCGCTCTATCATCACCGCTGCGCCGAACACTCCCTCCTCCAGCAGTGGACGATACACCGACCGGAGCTTCAGTTCCCGAATACTGCCCGCGTGAGCCGTTGCAAGGAGCCTCACGCCGCAGCCGGCCGCAAGACGCGCCGCGTCGGCGTCCGCAGGCGTTGTTATCTCGTCCATAGCCAGGACCTGCGGCGTCATGGCCCGTATGAGCATCGCGGCGGCCTCGGCCTTCGGCGCACCGGTCATCACGTCCGTGCAGGGACCCACATCGAAGAGCGGCTGGCCCTCCCAGACCCCCGCCGCCTCGCCCCGCTCATCGATGAGCGAGACGCGCCGTCCGCCTTCGGAGATGTGGCGCACCAGCTCGCGCAGCAGCGTCGTCTTGCCCGCGCCTGGCGGTGAGACTATGAGCGTATCAGGCAACCCGAGCTCCAGCAGGCGGGCGTAGACCTCCGCAGCGCAGCCCCGGTGCTGGCGTGGAATGCGTATGCCGAGCGAGGAGAGCCGCCGTATGGAGCGCACGCCGCCCTCGCGCACCACCGTCTCGCCGCAAAGTCCGACCCGGCATCCGCCCCGCACGGTCACAAAGCCCGCCGCGACGCTCTCGAGCGCCGTGTGCGCCGAGGCGCGCGTGGCGTTTTCAAGTACGGTGTCGAGGTCGCGGGGCGTGATCTGGCGCTTGCCAACCGGGCTCTCGCCCTCCGACAAGGCCAGTGACAGGCGCCTGCCGGCGCGCAGCCGCAGCTCCTCCGCCCCGGCGCGCAGCTGCTCCGGCAGGGCCATCACGTCCGAGCGCATATCCTGCGGCAGCAGCGCCGCCGCGTTTTCAAAGCCTTCACTGTCTCTCATGTGGACAATCTATTCCTCTTCAGGACAAGTTAGACCTTGAATGGCGGCCTTTTAATTATGTAAACCATTTGTGGACTACTGCCGCTTGCAAATCCGACGAAAAGGTGATAGACTTACAAAAGTGCCGAATTTTGGAGGTCATGATCTATGGAAATGAAAATCATGTACGGTGCGCTCATCTTTGTTGCGGGCTGGTTTTACTTCTACATCTGCCTGAGGCAGCTTATCTTTGACTTCACTGTGGCTTATCCGCTCATCTCAAAGTTCGGCAAGGCCATGAATGGCGAGCTCTTTGCCGCGAAGGGCGCGAACAGGCTCAACACCATCTCGGTAATAATCTGGCTTGTCATCTGCGTCGGTCTCGGCTTTTTGGTTGTTCACTTTGCGGCGCTCTATCTCACCATCTGCTTCTTCGTAGGCGCAGTGCTCGGCATAATCCTCTACATAAAGAAGCTCGGGCCCAGCACCAAGAGCAACTTCGAGGCCTTCTGCCACACCTATTGCCGCTTCGTCCCCGATGACGACCTGCGCCAGGCCATGAATCAGTGCGACCTGCCCAAGATGCGCGCCGCACTCCGCGCTCTGAACTGCGACCTCAAGTTCGAGTTCAAGAACTGAGTCCCATTTTCCTGCCATTGTGCGATTTAACAAATTGTTCACAGCGCCGCCTGTTGACTTTTCACAGGCGGCGCTGTATTATTTTGCGAGTGAATATTTAGAGCTCTAACTTTTAGAGCGCTAACTATTGGAGGGAACTATGGAAAACTGCTGCATAGATCAAAACGACGTCGTACTCTCGTCGCCTGCGTGGCAATTCCGAATGCTGCACCTTGCTCACCGCACGGCGACGGATGCGCTGCTGGATAAGTACGACGTGCGCGACTGCGGGCATCCGTTCATACTCTTTTTGCTGGAGCATTTCGGCGCAGACGAGGGCTTCGTTATGCAAAAGGAGCTCTCGCGGCGGCTCAGGGTCTCGCCCGCCTCCGTCACGGCGGCGCTTAAAGCGCTGGAGAAGCAGGGCTGCATCGTACGCGAGGCCGAGGAAAAGGATATGCGCCGCAAGCGCATCAGGATAACCGACAAGGGCCGCGAGGTTGCACGAAAATACGTCGATGTGTTCACCGAGGTGGACGAGGCGATGTACAGCGGCTTTACTGACGAGGAGCTGCGCTCCGTCTCGGCATATTTCGGGCGCATCACGGATAATCTCCGTGCGCTTGCCGCCAAGGAGGGTACGCAATGCTGAGAAAACTGTTCGTACACATAAAAGGCTATGAGAAGGACACGATCAAAGCACCCACGTTCATCGCCATCGAGGCGATATGCGAGCTCTTTCTCCCCCTGCTCATGGCCGGGATAATCGACGACGGCATAAACGGCGACGGGGGCATGGCCTACATCTGGAAGGCCGGACTGGGAATGCTGGCACTCTCGGTGCTCTCGCTCTACTGCGGCATGGCGGCGGCCAAGTACTCCGCCGTTGCCAGCCAGGGCCTCGGTCGCAACCTGCGCAGCGAGATGTTCAGCAAGATACAGGACTTCTCCTTCGCCGACATAGACCGTTTCTCCTCGGCCTCGCTCATCACAAGGATGACCAACGACGTGAACACCATCCAGCTCACGGTCATGATGTGCCTGCGCATGCTGGTGCGCGCTCCGGTGCAGCTCATCTCCGCGCTGGTGGTCTGCCTCACGATGAACGCGCGGCTGACGCTGGTCATCGTTGTGGTCATCCCCGTCATGTGCCTGCTGCTGTTTATCATCATGCGGAGCTGTGAGAAACTCTTCACTCGCTTCCAGGAAAAGATAGACGGCCTGAACAACACCGTGCAGGAAAACCTCGTAGGCATCCGCGTGGTGAAGGCCTTCGTGCGCGGAAACCACGAGCGGGCAAAGTTCAAGAAGTCCAACGACGAGCTGCGCGACGCCGGTCTCTCCGCCGTCATGCGCGTCATACTCATAAGCCCCATCATGATGCTCTCAATGTATGCCTCCATACTCGGCGTCATGTGGTTCGGCGGCGGCTTCGTCGCCAAGGGTGAGCTGCTGCCCGGCGAGCTCTACGCCTTTTTCTCCTACATCGTCCAGGTGCTCATGAGCGTACTCATGGTGGGCATGTGCCTGCTGATGCTGACCCGCGCCATAGCCTGCGCGCGCCGTGTGATCGAGGTTCTCGAGGCCGAGCCGGACATCGCCGATTCTCCCGAGAGCCACAGCCTTGAGCTGCCTGAGAGCCGCGGCAAGGTCGAGTTCCGCGACGTCAACTTCAAGTACAGCGCCACCGGCAGTGGCGACGACGTGCTGCACGGCATAGACCTCACGGTAGAACCCGGACAGTTCGTGGCCATCGTCGGCGGCACCGGCACCGGCAAGTCCACGCTCGTGAACCTCATCCCCCGATTCTACGATGTGACAGGCGGTCAGGTGCTCGTGGACGGCGTGGATGTGCGCGACTACCCGCTCGCCGAGCTGCGCAGCCGCATAGGCATGGTGCTGCAGACCAACGTGCTCTTCACCGGCACGGTGCGTGAGAACCTGCTCTGGGGCCGCGCCGACGCGACCGAGGAAGAGCTCATCCAGGCCGCGAAAAACGCCCAGGCCTACGATTTCATAATGGCCATGCCTCAGGGCTTCGACACACGGCTCGACCAGGGCGGCGTGAACGTCTCCGGCGGCCAGAAGCAGAGGCTCTGTATTGCCCGCGCCATGCTCAGGCACCCTGCGATACTAATTCTTGACGACTCCACCTCGGCGGTCGACTCCGCCACCGAGGCTGAGATACGCCGCTCCTTCTCCGAAAATCTGAAGGACACCACCGTGATCATCATCGCCCAGCGCATCGGCTCCGTCCGCTACGCCGACAAGATAGTCGTCCTCGACGACGACCACATCGCGGCGGAGGGCACGCACGAGGAGCTGATGGAGACGAGCGACATCTATCGCGAGATCTACCAGTCTCAGCAGGAAGGAGCGATCGACAATGGCTGAAAACAAAGGCGGGCACGGACCCGGCGGCCCCGCCGCGCGCGGCGGCTATCAGAAGCCAAAGAACGCCAAGCGCACGATGCTAAGGCTCATGAAGTATATCAGCGGCAAAAAATGGCTGCTTGTCATCGTGTTCCTCTGCGTCATCATGAGCTCCGTCGCCAGCATTGCCGGCACCTATCTCATCAGGCCCGTGCTCAACGAGCTGGTGGGCTCCGGCTCGCTCTCCGACAAGCTGGGGTATCTGGCACGTATGCTGGCCGTCATGGCGGCCGTGTTTCTGCTCGGCGCGGTGTGCAGCTATGCGCAGTCGGCCATCATGGCCCAGCTGGCCCATCGCGGCACGAACAAGCTGAGAGCCGAACTCTTTGACAAGATGCAGGACCTGCCCCTCTCATTCTACGACAAGCACACCCACGGCGAGCTGATGAGCCGCTTCTCAAACGACGCCGACTATGTCCAGCAGATGCTTGAACAGAGCATAGTCTCCGTCATCTCCTCCTCGCTGCTCTTTGTGGGCATCGTGATAGTCATGCTGGTGACCTGCGCGCCGCTCTTCATCGTGACGCTGCTGGTGCTGGCGGGCAGTTTCTTCGCCATTCGTATAATCGGCGGGCGCAGCCGCAAGCTCTACCGTCAGCAGCAGAAGGCACTCGGTGAGATGAACGGCAACATTCAGGAGATGATAGAGGGCCTGCGCGTAGTCAAGGCCTTCACGCATGAGGAGGAGGCCAAGGAGCAGTTCGGCAAGCTCAACGACGCCTATTTCGACGTCGCCAAGGACGCGAACTTCTACGGCACGGCCATGATGCCCATCGTGGCCAACGTCATGAACATCGGCTACGCACTGACCTCTATCGTCGGCGGGCTCTTCGCCTTCGGCGGTATGCTCGACCTCGGCGGGCTCGCTGTCTATCTCCAGTACGGCAGGCAGATCTCTCAGCCCATGAGCCAGGTCTCGCAGCAGATGACAGCTCTCCTCTCTGCCCTTGCGGGCGCGGAGCGCATCTTTGAGATAATCGACATGGAGCCCGAGGTGGATGAGGGCGTCGTAACGCTCGTCGGCGCGCACAAGGACGCCAACGGTGCCATAACCGAGGATGCCGAGTCCACTCACCCGCACACCTGGGCCTGGAAGGTGCCGCGCGCTTCGCGGCTCACGCTGGTGCCCGTGGCAATTGAGGCCGACGGCTCGCCCGTGGAGCTGGGCCAGGCCGTGCGCGAGGGCGGCACGCTGCGTATGCTCCCGCCGAACGAGGACTCCCCGGATGGCATCTGGGTCCGCGCCGAGCGTGACGGGACGCTTACCGAGGTGACCGACCTCTCGACCCTCGCTTCCCACGGCTGGGCCTGGAAGTACCCGGACAGCTCCGGAGCCGGCACGCTGCACATCATACGCGGCAGCGTCCGCAATGTCCCGGGCGAGGACTACTGCCTGGCAGAGCTCAAGGGCGCAGTGCGGCTCATCGACGTCTGCTTCTCATATGTGCCCGAAAAGCCCATTTTGAAGCATGTGAACGTGTACGCCAACCCCGGACAGAAGATAGCCTTCGTCGGCTCGACCGGCGCTGGCAAGACGACCATCACGAACCTCATAAACCGCTTCTACGAGATAGATTCCGGCACGATAACCTACGACGGCATAGACGTGCGCGACATCCGCAAGGACGACCTGCGCCGCTCGCTTGGCGCGGTGCTGCAGGACACGCACCTCTTTACCGGCACGGTCATGGACAACATCCGCTACGGCCGGCTGAACGCCACGGACGAGGAGTGCATCGCCGCGGCAAAGAGCGCGAACGCGCACAGCTTCATTCGCCGCCTTCCCGACGGCTACAACACCATGGTGACGGGCGACGGCGCGAATCTCTCGCAGGGCCAGCGCCAGCTGCTGGCCATCGCCCGCGCGGCGGTGGCGGACCCGCCGGTCATGGTACTGGATGAGGCGACGAGCTCCATCGACACCCGCACGGAGCGGCACATAGAGCGCGGCATGGACGCGCTGATGGACGACCGCACGGTGTTTGTAATAGCACACCGGCTCTCGACGGTCCGCAACTCGAACTGTATCGTTGTCATCGAGCACGGCGAGATACAGGAAAAGGGCGGCCATGAGGAGCTGCTTGCCCAAAAGGGCCGCTATTACATGCTCTATACGGGGCAAAATATACTGGATTGACACCCAAACAGAATCGGGGGCCCGGTTGGGCCCCCGATTTTTGCGCACAGCGGTAAAAAAGCTTCGTCCACCTTTGCCAAGGTGGACGAAGCTTTCAAACTCTTTAAAAGCCCAGGCTCTTTCCGCGCTGCACGAACCGTCCAAGGCAGGGCTTCTTTACGCGGCCGCGCTCCGCCGCCAGCTCGCCGTGCAGGAACACCGCCTTCGGCAGGCCGCGCAGCTGCGCGCCCTCCCAGGGGCTGTAATCTGCCAGCATGTTCATGTCCGTCGCCGTCAGCCGCATCGTCGCTTCCGGGTCCCAGACCACGATGTCCGCGTCCGCCCCGACCTTCAGCTCGCCCTTGCGCGGGTACATGCCGAAGGCCTTTGCAGGTTCTGTCGACAGCAGGCGGCAGAACTCCTCCGCGCTCATGCGGCCGGTGTTCACGCCCTCGTTCCACAGCAGCATCGGCCGGTGCTCTATCCCCGGCAGGCCGTTCGGTATCTTTGAAAAGTCCCCGCGGCCCAGCTCCTTCTGATGCTTGAAGTTGAACGAGCAGTGGTCTGTCGATATTATGTCAACCTCTTCCCTCTTGATACCTGCCCAGAGCTCAGCCTTATCCGCCTCGGAGCGGATCGGCGGTGAGCAGACGAACTTCGCACCCTCAAAGTTTGGCTTTTCGTAGACCTCCTCGGTCAGCGTCAGGTACTGCGGGCAGGTCTCGACCAGCACACGCTGGCCCGCGCGCCGCGCAGCCTCTATCTCGGCCAGGCCCTCGCGGGTGCTCAGATGCACAACCCAGGCCGCGCCCCCGGCCTCGCGCGCCAGCGCCAGGCAGCGGCGGATCGCCAGGGACTCCACCTCGTTCGGGCGGCTCCGAGGATGCCACTCAGGGCCGGTCCGCCCCGCCGCCAGATTGGCGGCAACGCGCCGGTTGACCTCGTCGCCCAGCTCGCAGTGCACGCCTACGACACCAATGTCCGCCGTCGCCTCGAAAAGCGCCAGCAACTCACGGTCTCCCAAGCGGAGATTCTCATAGGCCATGTACGCCTTGAAGCTCGTGACGCCCTCGCGCTCCATGTCCGCAAGCTCGGCGCGCGTGGCCTCGTTCCAGTCCGTCACAGCCATGTGGAAGCCGTAGTCGCAGGAGCAGTGCCCGTCGGCGCGGCCGTGCCAGGCCTCCAGCGCCTCGGCCAGAGTGTGTCCGCGGTCCTGCGTGGCGAAGTCCAGTATCACCGTCGTACCGCCCGCCAGCGCCGCTGCTGTGCCGGAGGCGAAGCTGTCCGCCGTCACCGTGCTGCCCGTGTCCATCTCCAGGTGCGTGTGAGCGTCTATGAAGCCGGGAAACAGCAGGCATCCGGCAGCGTCCCAGCTCTCGTCATAGGGCAGGTCACCTCCAACAGCGGCTATGCGACCGTTTTCGACGTACAGATCGGCCTTGACACTCCCGTCGGGGCCGACTATTGTCCCGTTTTTAATGCAGAGCATGGCTTATTTGCCCCCTTTATCATCTGTTATGCCCCGATTATACGCCCTGTTGCCAAAAATAACAACGTCTCTATCGTAAATTCTTACAAAATTTTTGTTTTCATAAAAAAGTTCTTGCATCGATTTCAACTATTTGTTATTATGATAGCGTAAGTGTTAAATATTTGATGACTGTAACGAAGTGTTGCGCACACGGGTCATTTCCTGCTTAAATCCAAGCATTTTTAATCTGTCTGCGCACCTGAGCGGGGGCGCCGGACAGGCGCCCCCTTCGTTTTTCCTGACAAAAAGTTTAAGCTAAAAAATATTTTTAAATAGAGGTGTTGACATGCTTATCATTGGAAACGGAAGGCTCATCACCAGGGACGCGGAGAACCCCTATTTTGAGCACGGCGCGGTGGTATGCGACGGCGGCACGATAGTCGCGGCGGGGGACGAGACCGCGCTGCGCGCGCAGTATCCGGACGCCGAGTATCTGGACTCCCACGGCGGCGTCATCATGCCGGGCCTCATAAACGCGCACACTCACATATATTCCGGCCTTGCCCGCGGCCTCTCGATAAAGGGCAACGCTCCGACGAACTTCCTTGAGGTGCTTGAAGGCACCTGGTGGAACATAGACAGGCATCTCGACATCGAATCCACCAAGGCCAGCGCCTACTGCACCGTTGTGGACAGCCTCAAGATGGGCGTCACGACCATCTTCGACCACCATGCAGGCTTCGGCGCGATACGCGGCAGCCTTGCGGCGATCGCCGAGGTCACGCAGGAGCTCGGCATCCGCGCCTGCCTCTGCTACGAGGTCTCCGACCGCGACGGCGAGCAGAAGTCCCTCGACTCCATCGAAGAGAACGCGGAGTTCATAAAGTGGGCGAAGGCCGAGAACAGCGAGATGATAAAGGCCATGTTCGGCGGCCACGCGCTTTTCACGATCTCGGACAAGACCTTCGAGCGCATGGTCAAGGCCAACGACGGCATGACCGGCTTCCACATCCACGTCGCGGAGGGCATGAACGACGTGTACGACAGCCTGCAAAACTACGGCCGCCGCCCGGTGCAGAGGCTGCAGGACCACGGCATACTCGGTCCCATGACGGTGCTTGGCCACTGCATCCACCTGAACACGGCAGAGATGGATATCATCAAGGCCACGGACACGATGGTCGTGAACAACCCGCAGAGCAATATGTCCAACGCCGTCGGCTGCTCGCCGGTGCTGCAGATGTACGCCAAGGGCATTCTGGTCGGCCTGGGCACAGACGCCTACACGCACGACATGATCGAGTCCTGCAAGACCGTTGTCGGCATCCAGCGCCACAACGCCTGCCACCCGAACGTCGGCTGGTGCGAGGCGACCGATATGCTCTTCAAGAACAACCCGAAGATAGCGGGCAAGTACTTCGGCCGCGAGTTCGGCGTCATAAAGCCGGGCGCGGCGGCGGATGTCGCGGTGTTCGACTACCGCCCCTTCACCCCCTTCTCCGACGCCAACATCGACGGACACATCCTCTTCGGCTTTGAGGGCAGGCGCTGCACGCACACCGTCGTGAACGGCAAGGTCCTCGTCAAGGACCGCGAGCTCAACTATGCGGACGAGGCTGCGATAAACGCCCGCGTCATGGAGAGCGCGGAGCGCCTCTGGGGCGCACTCAACGGTTGAGAATAATTTTGTGTAATAAATAGGAGGCAAGTAAAATGAGCGACCGTATGCACTGCATCCCCTTCCGGAACCTGCTGGACTGGGTTCTCGGCGAGTGGGAGGAGAGCGGCTCCGTATTCGGCTGCAAGAAGCTCTACAAGGCCGGTGACGGCGAGCTGCGCCCCGCGCCCTTCATGGGCCGTTTCCTTGAGACCCCGATAGGCCCCGCTGCGGGCCCGAACACCCAGCTCGCGCAGAACATTGCGGCGTCCTACGTCTGCGGCGGCCGCATGTTCGAGCTCAAGACCGTGCAGATAATCGACGGCGAGGACCTGCATGTTTCGAAGCCCTGCATTCTTGCCGAGGACGAGGGCTACAACTGTGAGTGGAGCACCGAGCTCACCGTACAGCAGGCCTATGAGGAGTACATAAAGGCCTGGTTCCTCCTGCATCTGCTGGCCAAGGAGCTCTCCCTGGGCAGGCAGGACGGCTTTGTGTTTAACATGAGCGTCGGCTACGACCTTGCGGGCATCAAGAGCGAGAAGATAGACCGCTTCATCGAGGGCCTGAAGGACGCCTCCCAGACCGCCATCTGGCGCGAGTGCCGCGAGGCTCTCATCGAGGCTCTGCCGAGGTGCAAGGCCATGACCGCCGCCGACGTCGACGCCATCTCCCCCAACGTGTGCAGCAGCATCACGCTCTCCACGATGCACGGCTGTCCCGCCGGCGAGATAGAGGGCATCGCGAGCTATCTCATGGAGGTTAAGGGCCTGAACCTCTACCTCAAGTGCAATCCCACCCTGCTGGGCTACGACTACGCCCGCAAGGCTCTCGACGACCTGGGCTTCACGGATATCAGCTTCGGCCGCGAGCAGTTTGAGTCCGACCTGCAGTATGCGGACGCGGTGCCGATGATAGGCCGCCTGCGTGAGAAGGCTGCGGCCCTGGGCCTCTCCTTCGGCGTGAAGCTGACCAACACCTTCCCCGTGCAGGTGCTGCGCGGCGAGCTGCCCGACGAGGCGATGTACATGAGCGGCCGGACTCTGCTGCCTCTGAGCCTCGGCGTTGCGGCGGCGCTGACCCGCGAGTTCGACGGCGAGCTGCCCATCAGCTACTGCGGCGGCGCAAACGCCCAGAACATGGCGGAGCTGTACGCGGCCGGGCTGATGCCCATCACGGTCTGCACCGACATTCTCAAGCCGGGCGGCTACCACAGGCTGAACTCCATGGCCCTGGCCCTTGAGAAGGCCTCGATAAACCCGCCCCCGAAGCCGGACGCCGAGACACTCGAGCGCCTCGCGAAAACCCTCTGCGGGCCTGCGGGCGCGGTGCGCAACGGCCGCAAGCGCAAGTCCAAGGCGGAGTTCGTTGAGTTTGCCCCCCTGTGCAAGACGGTCTGCGGCAGCTGCGCCACGCTCTGCCCGAACCGCGCCAACGTGGTCATCCCGGTCGAGGGCCGGACTCAGATGCTCCACATCGACGGCATGTGCAACGAGTGTGGCAACTGCGCGAGCTTCTGCCCCGAAAAGCATGCGCCCTATCTCGAGAAGCTGACCCTCTTCTGCAACACCGAGGAGATGGCGGAAAGCTCCAACAGCGGCTTTGCGCCGGTCAACGCGGAAAAGACGAAGTTTGCCGTCCGTCTTGCCGGCGAGAGCTATGTCTACGAGCTCGGCGCGGAGGGCTCCGCTGTCCCGGCTGAGATAGCCGAGGTCATCGAGACCGTCGCCAAGCGCTTCCCCTGGCTGATGTACGACTGATTCGGAGGTCATTAAATATGGACAAGATAAAGTGGGTAGCAAACGTAATGCCGAAGACGGCGGACTTGAGTC